>Ga0255751_10000642_pt1 | contig 32774 bp, 43 predicted proteins | sample 071ome_20_FD_179951 | JGI IMG/M metagenome (GOLD analysis project Ga0255751, IMG submission 179951) | Coastal salt marsh microbial communities from the Groves Creek Marsh, Skidaway Island, Georgia - 071412BT metaG (version 2) | ecosystem: Environmental > Aquatic > Marine > Intertidal zone >... | reverse complement strand
GCTGCCGGTGCGTAGCACCAAAAATTGCTCGTATTTTGGGTCCAGAAATAGGGCTAAATTTTGTTACGGGTTTTCTAGGTGGTCATACTCTCTCTCGTTATATAGCTAAGAAAATAATTCGCCTGGTGTTTTGCGCGATTACCAGGCCGCGTCATATTATGGGTCCATTATGCCTATGCTCGTCAATTGGGTTGGATTCGTGTATGCTCCTATATAAGCACAAACCCTACTGTAAATGAAACCTATGCCGTTAATATACCCAAGCTCGTCAATTGGTTTGGTTTCCTCTATGGCCGTGCGGGGCCATACCGATGCAAAATCACCATCGTCGAGGATTGTTTTGGGGTTCTCTATGTCCTTGTATCCCGGTGGATTTCTAGATATTTGTAAAAATAAAAAAAATATTTTTTCTACTTTATTTTTTCTAAAAAAAGTTTTGAAAATAAAAAAAGTTTTTTAGAAAATTATATCCTTTAAAAATTCTATTCCGTGTACCCATGAAACGCGAACCATGTCTAAACAAGCATCAACCCCACATGTCTAATACCATCTATGTCGTCATTTGGTCTCATTTCGTGTATAGCCGTGCGGGGCCATACCGATGCAAAATCACCATCGTCGGGGATTGTTTTGGGGTTCTGTATGTCCCTGTATCCCCGATGGATTTCTAGAGATTTGTAAAAATAAAAAAAATATTTTTTCTACTTTCTTTTTTCTAAAAAAAGTTTTGAAAATAAAAAAAGTTTTTTAGAAAATTATTTGAGAATATCTTTAAAATTCACACCCCATGTCTAAACCAACCGAAACCACGAACGAACGCGTACCGCGTGATATCGTACGAATCGGTACGACTGTTGGGAAGCACACGGAAGCACACGGAAGCACACGGAAGCACACGGAAGCGTGGGGAAGCGCATGGGTGGCTAGACGAAGCGTTGCCGGAGGGGTACCGAAGGGGTACCGAAACGTGCGGAACGCTCGGAACGTGCGGTGACTGGCCGAAACGTGCGGCGACTGGCCGAAACGTGCGGAACGCTCGGAACGAGAGGACGCGGGGCGTGGGGTTAGATGCGAGATCTATTTTGTTTTAATATTGCCCCCGCAGACCATACTGTACAAACTCTGGCCCCGTCATAATTTATAGACACAGAAGTTCCTACTCGTTGCTGAGTACCTCCAATCATGTTACCACCAACTTGTGACCAAGCTAAACCATTCCACTCATATAGTTGAGAAATCCCTTTATTGTTGCCGTAAGATGGATCTCCTATTGCAATACGCCTTCCGTCACCTGATAATTTTATTTTTGCAGTGACTGTAGTAACTGAAATACTCAAACCAATCTGACTCCACCCCGAAGAAGTCCAGCTAAATAATTTTAAGTTTAAACCTTCGACATACGCTAGTGTATTTCCATCACTTGAAAGTGAAATAGAACCAACAATTTGACTCGTCGCAAAGCTATGAGTAGAAATATAACTATAGCTACCCGGTGTACCACGATAAGTATAAATATGTCCGTTACCACTTGCAAGAACAGCTACTATTGTAGATGCATCACCAGACATGTCACCATTACCAAAATAATCATATGACCCACCACTCACTTTAAAAGGTATAGACCAACTTGAACCATTATAACGGGCTACATAAAAGTATCCAGAGTTGTAGGCTACGCCCTGTCCCTGATAATCGGATATGAACACAGTATTTCCATCATCCGATATAGCTACACTTGAGCCTACATTCCAATTACCGTAGCCAGATGGTGCACCAAAATCCGTTGTACTCCAACTCGATCCATTCCAATCATATACACGTGCATTACCACCATTACCAAAAAAATTTGGTTCTCCAATTATAATTCTATTTCCGTTAGCCGATATGTCACACGTCCATCCACTATAGTAACTCTTAAGTGCTGTAAGCGTTCCACCCTTTTGTGTACCATTAGAATAATACGCTTTACTTGTACCACCATCCGCACCCAAAACAAACACGGAACCATCGGAGCTAACTGCAGAACTATATATGTTATAAAAAGTTGGTGTTGTACCCAAGGTAGTAGGGTAATTATCAACATTCACAGTTCTAGTCGCAGTACCAACTAGTGTACTATCTGTACTATAATAAACTGTATAACTACCATTCACACCCGTGTTTACACCACTGATATCAGTAATAATGGTTTCACCTCCATCGGCGGTCGCACCCGGATCCCCGTATACAGAACCATTTTGTTGATAAAATGGATCACTACCTACCAAAGTTATAACTGGTACATCATCGACAATGACGGTCCTACTAGCAGTCCCTGTGTTACCATCTGCATCGGTCGCAGAGTATGTCACTGTGTAGGTACCAGATACAGACATATTAAGTCCAGATGTATTGATGATTACCGACTCACCGGTATCCGTGGTCGCACCCGGGTCTATATAAGTAGTACCTCTCTCAACCGTGTACGGATTAGCCCCAGAGAGTGTGATAACTGGGGAAATCGTATCTTCCACTATTACAGTTCTAGTATTAGTTCCGTTGTTACCATATGAATCTGTCGCACTATATGTGACTGTGTAGGTACCAGATACAGACATATTAAGCCCAGATGTATTAATGGTTACCGGTTCACCTGTATCTGCAGTTACACCTGGATCGCTATAAGTAGTACCTCTCTCAACCGTGTACGGATTAGCCCCAGAGAGTATGATAACGGGAGCTGTGGTATCCTCAACTATAACGGTTCTATTCGCAGTACCAGTGTTACCAGATGAATCTGTCACGGAATATGTAACAGTATATGTACCTGTAACAGCCATATTAAGACCCGACGTATTAATCGTGGCAGTTTCACCTGTATCTACAGTTACACCTGGATCGCTATAAGTTGTACCCCTCTCAACCGTGTACGGATTAGCCCCAGAGAGTGTGATAACTGGAGCTGTGGTATCCTCAACTATAACGGTTCTATTCGCAGTACCAGTGTTACCAGATGAATCTGTTGCGGAATATGTAACAGTATATGTACCCGTAACATCCATATTAAGTCCGGATGTATTGATGGTTACTGACTCACCAGTATCCGTGGTCGCACCCGGGTCTACATAAGTAGTACCTCTCTCAACTGTATAATCGGTAGTTCCAACGTCACCATTCGTAAGTGTGATAACAGGAGCTGTGGTATCCTCAACTATAACGGTTCTACTCGCTGTGCCAATGTTACCAGATGAATCTGTCGCACTATATGTGACTGTGTATGTACCATTAACAGACATACTAAGCCCAGATGTATTAATGGTTACCGGTTCACCTGTATCTGCAGTTACACCTGGATCGCTATAAGTAGTACCTTTCTCAACCGTGTATGGATTAGCCCCAGAGAGTATGATAACAGGAGCTATGGTATCCTCAACTATAACGGTTCTATTCGCAGTACCTATGTTACCAGATGTATCTGTCGCGGAATATGTAACAGTATATGTACCTGTAACAGCCATATTAAGACCCGACGTATTAATCGTGACGGTTTCACCTGTATCTGCAGTTACACCCGGGTCTATATAAGTAGTACCCCTCTCAACCGTGTACGGATTAGCCCCAGTAAGTGTGATAACAGGATCTGTGGTATCCTCAACTATAACGGTTCTACTCGCTGTGCCAGTGTTACCAGCTGAATCTGTCGCACTATATGTGACTGTGTATGTACCCGTAACATCCATATTAAGCCCAGATGTATTGATGGTTACTGACTCACCAGTATCCGTGGTCGCACCCGGGTCTACATAAGTAGTACCTCTCTCAACTGTATAATCGGTAGTTCCAACGTCGCCATTCACCAACGATATCACAGGTGGTGTGCGATCCAAAACTGTCACTGTTCGAATGAGAATCGTATTACTCGTACCATCACCCAAATCATAAATCACGTCAAATGTAGAATTATGTGGGAGTGTGTTGTCTACATTGCTAGTATCTGTACCAGCTAAATACGTACCGGAATCAAGATTTTCTACGCCTGGGTCGTTGAATATATCTAATCTTTCCAGTTGATACGATGGATTCGCTATACTACCAGTGGGTGCAACCGTGTCCACAACCTCTATGATTCGCTGTCTATTATTAGTAGTGTTTGTTCCATCCTTCACTGTGTAAGTAACAACTTGATTACCTATAGTAGTGTTATCTACGGTAACGGACTCTACATAAGAACCTCTATCAACGGTGACACCCGGATCTATCGCAGACCAGTCGCCATAACGTTCAAGTGTATAGGACGTAGATTCATTGTTCAATGTGACAACAGGTGGAACTGTATCCTGAACCACAACCTCGCGGGTAATCACATTCGCATTTTCGTATTCGTCTACGACGTTATACGTAACCGTGTACGTACCTTGTGTAGTATTATCGAGTTGAGACGTGTCCACAGATACGAGACTACCCGGGGCTTCTATTTCAACCCCCTCATCTATATCCGAGAAAACACCGTACCGTTCAAGGGTCACGGAACTCGCACCATTTAAGGTGACTATGGGCGCCGTCGTATCCACAACATTTACGATTCTCTGTACAATCGTATTCGCATTAATATCGTCTGTCACATCATATGTCACCGTGTAACTCCCAACTGCTGTGTTATCTACAGTAGATGTTGTACTCACGAAATATGAACCAGATTCCGTATCAGTAGTCGCACCCGGGTCCACATACTCCGCGTAACGCTCAAGTGTGTATGGATTATCACCTATAATTGTAACTATAGGAGACAAGGTATCGGCCACCGAGACTCGTCGTAAAACGACTGCATCCGGATTTGCACCATCACTTGCTCTATACACGACATAGTAAACACTATTATCAGTGGTTACCACATTTGAATAATCGATACTGACCGATGTACCCAAATCAACTTCATATAATGGGTCAACATCTCTGAAATCGATACCTGGTTGCATTTCATATGGATTATCACCTAACAGTGTAATCACGGGTGGCTTAGTATCTTCAATCACAACTGTTCGAGTAGCCTCAACATTGTGTATTGTGTTACCATCTGAACCCGTGTATGTAACCACAAACGAACTTCCGTGTGGAAGTGTGTTGTTTACAGCTGTAAGATCTGTCGTGAGTATAGTTCCCCGATCAACCGTCGCACCGGGATCTGTGTACACGTCGAAACGTTCGAGTGTGAATGGATTATCACCGAGTACTGTAATCACGGGTGGAACAGTATCCACAACGTTCACGGTGCGCGTAACCCCAACGTCGTGTAATGTGTTACCATCTGTCGCGTTATACACGACCACAAACGAACCAATTGATGTATTTTGAACATTACTCAAATCTGGTGTCACGATGGTGCCAAGATCACCCGTCGCGCCAGGATCTGTGTACACGTCGAAACGTTCGAGTGTGTATGGGTTATCACCCAATATAGTCACCACGGGTGGGGTCGTATCCACGACATTAACTATTCTTGTATGAAAACTGGTAAAAACTGGGTTAGACACCGTGTAATTCACGGTATACGTACCAACCGCCGTGTTATTCACTGAAGAGGTCGTAGACGTAACACTCGAGTTTGCGTCCACGTCGACACCTTCATCATCGTATGGGTCATACCTCTCGAGTGTATACGGATTGTCACCTTCTATCGTCACCACTGGGTATTCACCGACTTTTACGATTCGTACCTTTGTCGTATCTGGATTTATACCATCCGTAGCCACATACGTTACGTCAAATGTACCAAACGCATTGGTATTCACTGTAGACACGTTAGATACGAGTGTGGACGTTTCATCTAGTGTGAAACCTGGATCAGTAAATGGTGTGTTTATCAAGTGTGAGTATGGATTATCGCCCAAAATGGTAATGACAGGCGAATAAAAATCAAGGTTCGTGAGTTGAGAATACGAAGCTTGATATTCTGTTTCTACAGACGGATAAATAGAATAATGAAACCTATTATTAGGTTTAGCTTTTACGTCTGTTAGTTTTCTTAAAGTATCTGTATTTTTGGGTAACTTTGTATATCTTGATACAGGCTTACCAACCAAGGTAGATAACTGACTACTCTGTGAGTATTCGGCTCTACCCATCGCGTTTAATACTAAGTCAGAAATTAGTCTACGTACATTACACGTGCCATACCGTCTTTTATTTTTAGAATGTTATAGTTTACGGCGTATATGGCTCTATCTATATTTTCTGTGCAATGAATCGTACACGAATCTATTCTGCTGAAATTAAGCGTTCCAGTGGGTTGGTATCTGCATGTGGATATACAGAACGGGTACACAAACATACCTTCTGAGTTAGAAGCTGAAAATTCAGTATTGTAATAACACGGAACAGACGTATAATACGGTACGCTTACCTTATAGTCGTCTATATCTGAACCATTTACCTGAATCTTAACCTTATTTACACGAGACACGAGATTATTTGAACCGCTCACGTTACTACTCGCCAAAAATTTGACTGGGTGATTAAACGTGAGTTCTTGTACCGTTTGGTACATTGGTTTATTCTTTTGTACTTGGAAAATCAACATGTTATGTTCGGAAAGTGCGACCTTCACCTTTTCATCTTCATCCAAATACGCGTACCGCGCATTCAAGTGACACGAATAGTTTTCATTCAAACTCGAACTCCACTTAATTTTCAATTCCACGTCGTGGTTTTGAATGGCGACGATAGGGAGACTCGTTTGCCAGGACTCACAGAAAAAGAAACGAAGGGGGTAAAAGAACGAACTCGAACCTATACCCCCGTGAAGACTCGCCGAGTACGATTTAGAATACGTGGTCGCCATCAAATCGATCGCGATATCTTCCGAAAATTCGGCGTCTTGGCAATCAACAAGTTGACCCCCTATGTAAAGCTCTACGCAATCTATGATGGTTCGCCAATCCTCTATCAATTGTGCAACACCATTGAGCTTTACATCGAGATAACAGTGTCCCAAAAGGTCACCCGAACGTTTAAACATCACACTGGACGTACCACCCGCTTTAGGAATACCCTGAATGGTTTGCTCCTGTGTAAACGTGGCGAAGTTACTGTGTCTCTTGAATGATGAGTTAAAAAATGTGATCTGAGGGGAACCCGTGATGTGGACATCCTGTTTGCCCCGAGCCAACAACTGAGCGACAGCTCCGTTAGACATATCTAATAATACTTATTATTTTATTGCTAACGATAATTCCACGAGCTCCTTCAAAGAATTCACGAGTTTTTCGTGACACGAACTCAACATGTGTTCGGGGTTCTTCGTGAGTTCCATGATTCTGATGTTATCATCGGGCTGAGAAGGCTCTTCGAACTTACGTATGTAATCAGCGACTGTGTACACGATGGCGTCTAGGTACTCCTCCATCGCCATCTCTATCCACGAATTTTTGGGGGTTCCCCAGGTCGTAGTATCCATGTGTGTGCGAACACCGTGACCATACTTCTCTTTACCGAGATTAAGCCTTTCTGAAACCAACTCAATCATCTTATGGTAAATATTAGAGTCTATTTTTTAAATCCTTTCGAAAAAAAAATAATTTTTCCAATTCTTTTTTCGAAAGAAAGTTTCTAAAAAAATATTTTTTATTTTTACTTTCCAAATTTTATGATTCTCAAAACACTGTCTACCAAACACAAACCATTACCAAAAATAGCGGTGTTTCGGATGAAGTCTTCGAGAGACACCATAATGTCTACTTAGATTTCTTCCTGGGAGGTGAAAACCGTTCTGTGTTACTCATGTTAGAACCCGGTGAACGAGGACCAGCAAATCTAGATACAGGTGTACCCGACCTCGCGCGTCTACTGCGTGGTGAATTAGGAGAATTGGGTGTTCCGAGTCTCGAATACACGCTCAAAGCGGATCTCGTAAACCGAGACCCAGTTCCAACGGAACTACGAGGTGAATTCACATTAGAAGACGATGAGGCCGAAGGAGATGCCGAGTACGAACCACCCACGTTAACCTCTGCTCTCACCAAAGCACTCGACATAACGTTTCTAAATCTATCACCCACAGACACGTTTCGCGGAGACGCGATAAAGTTACGGGTTGCGTTACGCATTTCGTCCGTGATTCGAATTCGCATGTTTGGGTAGTTCTGTGGAAGTCCCGCGAGTCTCATGACACTTTGTGCGAAAACGCGATTTTGTGTACCCGTGATCGCGCGCGCGATGGCGGCGTACCCGATGGTCTGTTGAGTTGAGATTCGTTCCAAACCTTTACAAATTGGACACTGTGTTCTGGGGTTCCCGTGTATACACTCGCGTGTCATTCTTACTTTTTACCGGTATTTTTATTCTTGCTAGCCTTAGCTTTAGACTTTGCGGTGTTCACGTTAGAACTTATTTGATTCCATACCTTCTTTATGTTTGCACTAATCATAGCGCTTCTCGCAACCTTTGCGCTCTGAGCGATGGATTTATCCGCAAAATTCAACGCGCGTCTCACCTGTTTAGCGCGTCTCTCTGGAGAAGACACGGTAGTGGTCATCCTAGATAAAGCACTCGTGACGGCCCTGGTCTTGGGGGTCATGAGCACCTTTTTACGCGGTGTATTGGGTGACGTAGACGCCTTCCTCTTTGGGGTGGATGGAGGAGTCGCCATTTATTATACGTAAATTTTTTAGTTGGAAGAGAGCATATCATGGAATCGCTCACAAAAGTTTTTGAGTTTTGGTAAAATCATATCGTTCCAACGTTCCTTTTCACGAGGAATATAGTGCGACATTCGCTTGGAATCACACTGTTCGATGAGAGTACACGCGTGTAAATCGAGCATTTCCATGTATGTTTGACACTGGATTTCCTCGTATTCACGAACGGACCTGAAGAGACCTCTCGCGCGGTTCTTGATTTCCACGATGGATCGAGACCCGTCCTCGTTTTCACGAATCCTATCTATCCGTCCCACGATTTGATAGGTCGTACCCGCAAGCGTACACACGTCATATTTATAGAAGGTTCTGTCTTCCACGAGATTTTCGTAGTGGTCTGCTGTAGTTTCTTCATGTCTCGTCCCGTGATTGGTATACAGGGTCTTTCGTATGTGATCTTTGGCGGCGGCGAGTTCATCATTCTTGAGTCCAGATGTCTTTTCGAGCTGGTTAGAAACAGCCCTAAATTTCTGTTCAACACTCGTACTGTTCGTAGACTTGAACTGCTCCGCATTTTTTAAGAGGTCTTTGGCGACCTGAGACGTTTCAATGGCTTGCATGGCCACTTGTTCTTTCGTGCGCCCCTCAAAGGTTTCAGGCATGTACTTACTCCACAATTCATCGGCGATTTCGAGTGGTGTTTTATACATGTTCTTTCCAATCATGCCCGCGACTTCCGACGCTTTGAGAATGACCTTTGGGATGCCGAGTGGTTTGAGATTTGGTTTTTTATCACGGAGAATTGGATACACACGTCCACACGCACGTGAATCATTCAAAGCATCGTGTGCACCTTCGAGCTCTTCATTAAAAAGCTTTTGGTACAACACACCCAATTTCATGTTACGCAAAAACACTTCTCGAGTCATGTCTAACGTACACACAAAACGAATGCGTCTGAAAGGTTCAACGCTTAAACCACGTCTGTAACACTCAGAAAACAAGACATCTTCGTCGAACTTTGAATTGTGTGCGACGAGTATGTCTACACCACGCATGGTTTCGAGAAACGTATCGTAGATTTCATTAAAGGGTTTACCCACAGATTTTGCATGTTCGGGTGTTATTCCGTGTATTTCGGTTGCTTTCACATCAAATGTGTCTGGATACACTATCCCGTGATAGGAAGAAACTTCCCTACCACTCGACGTGTATTTCACGAGGGCCAAGGACAACATACGACAGTGTTTAAAATTATCTATGTTATCTGGGGTTGCCCGAGTCCGGGCCATGGGAAGACCTGTTGTTTCGGTGTCCCATGCTATGTAACTCATTATTAAGTAGATGGAGTGTTATCTTTATCTCTTTTTCTTTTTGAAGTAGTCGACCTGTTTTTTGAGAATCTTCTTCACGTCTCCAGTGCTTCGACCACCAAACAATTGCTTGATTTGCTTTTCACTTAAGACCTTAGAGTACAATGAAATCATCTTACGTTCGATATCCTTTGGAACTTTCATGAGTCTCAATTCCTTATCGATCAATTGTATCACGTGTTTCTTTCTTTGACCGACGGTGGGGGTTCTGAGTTTGGGCATGATTTCTTTGCGTTTGCTCGCGACCACGGATTTGCGGTACGCAGACGCTGGGTCAGCGAGAATATTAAACTTTTTAGGTGTTTTTTTCTTCTTATCATCCTTATTCGTTTTGATTTGTGTAACCGTTGCGTTACCACCCGTCGCCTTGATACTCGGGGCAAACTGAATAGAAATAGGCTGTTTAAATGGCGCCAAGAATTGTTGAAGATTCGATTTAGTGATTCCGGGTGGTGTTTTAGGAGACTTGGCCATTTTATTGAATATTGGTTCGAGTGATCTCCGTGCTCTGGGTGTTCCTTCACGTTTCCATCGTTCCCGTCTCTCATTCGAACGGGTTTTAGCGCCTTGTTTTTTAGCTTCCCTGTGTCGTTCTTTTATTGATGGCGGTTTGTTGGTTGTTGTAGTTTGATTGTTGGGTGTAGTTGGAGTGGATGTTGTAGTTTGATTGGGTGTCGGTTTTCGAGTAGATGCATTTTCACGCAGATTTTTTACGAGGTTTTCATATTGTTTTATTTTAGTTTTATAATCCTGTAATTCTTCCTTAAATTTATCAACATTACTCTTTTTACTCACAGCTACATTTTTTAATTTTGAAAGTGTGTTACGCAAACCTTTTTGCTTTTTAGTAAGAGAAACTATTAAACCGAGCAACTTAGACCGTTCAGAGTTAGAAACCCCTTTTAATTTTTCCATTTCTCTGGTTAGTTTATTTATTTCTTCAGTTGATTTTTTAGTAATTATAATTGGGACGGATTCTTCTAACATGTGTTCTTTTATAAGTTCTGTTGCTCTAGCATGCTTTTCCTTTGAACGTTGGAGTTGTCTTTCCAAATTGGCTATAGTTTTCAATTGATTTACAGATAGTTTTTGTTTATTGTCAAGTTCACCCCTTAATTTAATAAGGGTATTTTCTACATTATACATGGTAGTTATTTTATTTGGGTTATTATTAGTAAGAGAAGCTACACTATTAGCCATACTATGAGCTCGTTTCAATACATCCCGGCTGGGTGCATTGAGTTGTCCTCTCACGGGATCAATTTGTGCAAACAAACTAGTTACATTAGGTGGAGTTGGCTTACCATTTAATTTTTTTGATAAAGATTCTCTTTTAGATGGAGACATTTCTCGATTGGCTTGTTCAGCTATTTCGCTAATTACAGGGAGTCCATAATTAAGTCTCCTTCGTGCTTTTGACCTGGTAGATGGTGTTCGTGGCGATGGCGGTTTTTTTCTAGGTGTCTTTGGCGGTAGTGTTTTTTTTATAGGTGCCTGTGGCGTTTTGCTATTTGTAGTCGATTTCGAATTCATGTTTAGTACACTTGTGGGTGTTCTGGCTTGTTGAGCTATTTCTTTAGTTACAGAGAGTTCCCCATAATTAAGTCTCCTTCGTACTTTTGACCCGGTAGATGATGTTCGTGACGATTGCGGTTTTTTTGTAGTCGATTTGATGTTTAGTACACTTGTGGGCGATCCGAATTGATTAGAATTATGTGAAGTCTTAGATGATGTTGGACTCATATCTACTAGTATCTCACATTTTTATCATGTCGTACACGACCTTCCCATCGATGATTTCATCCCTGATGAGAATGTCCTTGAGTGCTACGAGATCTGTCTTGCGGGAAGACAAGATATCGAGTACCTCCGAGTAACACTCGTCTGTGATCCTGTGGACCTCTAGGTCGACGAGGTACGCAGTCTGTTGAGAAAGTGCGCTGACGTCCGCGTTGATCTTACCGACGGCTTCAGACATGCCGTACGTCGTCACCATTTCACGCGCGATGGCGTGTACTTGTGCGAAATCACTGCTCGCACCTGTGGTGACACTGTCCTTCCCGTACATGAGTTCTTCCGCCGCGTGTCCACCCAACGCGACTTTTATTTGGGACAAAAGATACTCTTTCGTGTACATGCCTCGTTCATCACTCGATGGTTGGAAGAACGTGACACCACCCGCGTCACCTCTGGGAATGATACTGACTTTACGAACTTCATCGTACGAAGGCATCAACACGCCTATGATGGCGTGTCCCGCTTCGTGGTACGCCACAAGTTTCTTACGTTCATCAGACATGGGCGCACCGCCCTTCGCACCCACGACGACACGTTGATACACGTCTTCGATGATTGGAGGGGTAATGACGTTAGTGCCTTCCTTGACGGAACGAATGGCACACTCGTTCATGAGGTTTTCGAGATCTGCACCAGAGAACCCAGTTGTTTGTCTCGCGACGTCCATGAGACTCACTTCCGGGGAAAGGTTCTTGTTTTTTGAGTGGACTTGTAAAATCTTTTCGCGCCCATACACGTCTGGAAGGCCAACCTGTATCTTACGATCGAAACGACCTGGTCTGAGAAGTGCGTCATCAAGAATGTCTGCCCTGTTTGTGGCGGCGATGACAACGATTTGTGAGTCGTTATCGAAACCGTCCATTTCGGTCAACAATTGATTGATGGTTTGTTCGCGTTCATCGTTCGCGGCAAACCCATTCATGGAACGCTTCTTGCCTATCGCATCTATTTCATCGATAAACACGATACACGGTTGATTCTTACGCGCCATTTCAAACACGTCACGCACACGCTTCGCGCCCACACCGACGAACATCTCGACAAACGAGGAACCGGAACACTGGATGAACGGGACGGACGATTCACCCGCTATCGCGCGAGCCAATAGTGTTTTACCTGTACCGGGCTTACCGGTGAGTAAAGCACCTTTTGGAATCTTTGCGCCACTCACAATGTATTGGGTTGGGTCACGAAGGAAACCGACGATTTCCTGGAGTTCATCTTTTGCGCTATCGATGCCCTGAACGTCATCGAATCTCGTCGTGATTTCATCCTCGACATCGAGCGGCTTTTCACCCATATTGAATGGGTTCGCACCTCCTCCTCCACCACCCATGCCGCCGATAAACATGCGGAAGAGTGCGATGGACAAGAGTATGGTAAAACCAATGGACGTGATGTCACCGAAAGACATGGACGAAGACAAATCCGTTTGGATGTTTGCATCGCTTTCCATGAGCATTTCCCAAAATGGGTTCGATGGAATGTAGTTTGCGAAGGATGTTTCCCCGTCGTCATTCATGTAATACACGAGGCCTTCACTCGGCTTAATCAAGACATCGTGTACTTCATTCTTTTTGACACCTTTTACGAAATCACTAAAGAGTTTGGGTTGGGGTTTTTCTTGTTTCTTTACCTTTACGGAGGGAGCACTGAAAAGTTTAGCCGTAGCTAACATATTACATTAAACACAGAAATCTTTATATCTAGCAAATTTCATCTTGTCCATCATATAGTACATTTGATACGCGTCAGTGATGGATGGACATCGATACTCCTCGGGCATACATTCGGGTATACCTTCATTCGAGTAGTACGCAGTCTCACTGATTCTCTTTTCAAAATGAGATGGGTGGTGCGTGTGTAGCCACAAGAGATGCTTCGCACACGTGTGTATCTTACCGTATCGCTTTGTATATTCTAAAGTGAGTGCCATACCAATTTCACACGCATACAGGTAATTTTCAAGAGAAGATGCTACCCACATGGTCATGGGGTGTTTCGCATGGGCGGGACGATACCCACGTCTCGTTCCATCTTTGCTAAATGGTGCATTTTCAGACACGTAATCACTCTCACCGGAAAAGTGCCACGCCGTGTATAACATTTGGCATATTTCGAGCTGTATCTTGACCACGTGTTGATCGCAGTTCATGTGCGCGTTTTCACATGGTTCCAAAGAAAGAAAGAATATGTTCATCTTGGTGGTCGGATGATTTTTCAAAGTCTATCTCGTACACGCGAGATTCTACGTTTCCGTAAAACACGGTTCCGTCACAGAGTTTCCAAACTTTTTCGCGCGATTTTTCTATCGCGTAGTTAGAGGCGTGTTTTATATTATCAAACACGGCACGATCGAGGATGTAGTCGTTGACGAGGACGTTGGCGATGAACATCTTTTGTGTATAATTAAAATGACTACATCTATCTACTTAGGCTTACTCTGCATCTGAAAAGTATTCTTCTTCCACGACCTCTTCATCTTCGTCATCGTTATCCACATCGAGTGCTTCTTCTTCCGGGGCCGCATCATCGTCTTCATTTTCTTCTTCCTCCTCTTCTTCCTCTTCTTCGAGTTCCGGTTCTGGCTCTTTCTTTTTGGCCTTCTTCTTCGTGTTTGAAGTGGAAGGTTTGTTAAACACGGCATCTAGTTTCTTCCACCGAATTTCCATGTTTTCTTTCTGTTTAGTCAACGATTCGGGTAATTTACTGACGTACTCGTCTCCGTAACCGACCGCTTTGAGTGCAGCCGCCAATACTTTGACGGGTGGTTTCTTTGCCTTTGAAAAGTACTTTTCATATAGCGTCGCCATGTGGGTCAAGAGTTTCACGCGCACTTTACCACACTTTAACACGTTTATACGAACAATCACGTCATCCGAATATTCAACAAGTTTTGGTTTGGTGTATATGCGTTTATCGGTGACGGGTAAAGGTCGAGCATACTTCGGAATCTTAAATTCCGCGCCACTCGCTTCGCATGATTTCTTAAGGTTCTTGATGTACGTATCGTAATCGTGAATGTAATACGGTTCCATTTCATGAAACTGTGTCTTTTCAGGATTTGTGATTCTATACAGAAATGAACCCTTCGCAGGTCTCGATGACGTAGTCATCGATGGTTCTCGCACTCTAATTTGGGGTCGTTTGTACATATTTATCTAACTTTCTTATTCTTTATTACAACTTAGGTCTAATTCACATTCTATCACGTGATGCGCTTGGAAATTTTGGAGAGATTCATACGGCCCCCAAATTTCTATGACTTTGCGGTTCTTGTCGTACCAGAGATAGGACAATTCAAGAAATCTGGTGAGCCAATAGAAACGTTTACCTGACTTACCTATGAACTTGAAAATGTCATCTTGCTCGTACGACGAGACGTCTAATTCGCTGTAGTGCGTGTTAGGTGGTCTGTACGGAGCCATTTGTTAAATGGCGTCTCTAATTTTTAAGTTTTATTTTCCGCATCCACATCCAGTGTACCCTTCCTTCTTCTTACCACCTGGTTGGTACATGAAGACGTAAAGGAATACGGCGGCGGCGATGGCGAGTGGGAGGAGAGTATTATTCTTAGATTTCATTTATATTACGCGTATATTTTATTCTTCCTCGTCCAAGCTGATATCTGATTCGCTTTCGGATTCTTCTTCCGACGACTCTTCATAATCTTCATCTGAAGTGTCTACGGGTTCATATAAATTATCCCCAATCTTTGTGTATAAACCTGTATCCTCTATGTTTACTACATCATAGTACCCGGATACACACTCTTTGGGTATGGATTGCGTAAATCCACTGAAATAACAGGTCCCGTCTCTTTTACATATGAACTCATCGACTAAATATTCATTTTCATTTAGTTCTTCGAGTATCTTACAGATGGATATGCTTCCATCTTCAAAAGAAACGTCCACTATCATTTACTAGACTTAATTTCTCCTCTTAAAGTAGGTTATTATGGATGATGTGTTTAATCGAAGGGTTTTGAGGAACGACGCAGTCATGTTTGACATAGATAACACTCTCATATTTACAAACGGTAGAGCTAATATGCCTATCATTAAACTACTAAAGGATTGTAAATCACGCGGATACAAAATAGTCATAATCACTGCGAGACCACAAGTGCCAGGTGTTTTACAAATGACAAGGGTTCAATTGTATGCGTACGGCATACCATACGATGAACTGTATGTGACTCCTGCACATAACAAGGGAAATCTAAAAGTCCAGACGGGCTACAGGTACATATTATCTGTCGGTGACATGGATACTGACTTGACACACACGAAATATGCGATTAAGATTTCCATCTAGAGTCACAACTGTGACACGTGATAAACACAGTCATGGGCTCATCCGCGCTTCTCGTCTGCATTTCGTAGTACGTCGTCTTGTAAGACTTGCACTTTTTACACCTGAAAATACCCTTGTAATTCGGATCCTTCAAAACATTAGAACTGTATTCCTTTCGCATATTCTTGGATATACACTCTTCCATAGTTTTCGCATACGGACCTTCGGGCCAAAGAGCTTGTGGCGAAAGTTCGACGACACTCGACGTCTTATAAACACCATTTACGATCTTGTCCTTCAAAGACGGCGACTTTTTCAAATTATACTGAATCTGGAGAAACTTGTGTTTGTATCTGTTCATGTGACGGTGGTTATCTGCCGCGGCTGTATCTCCCAAAGAGGTACTCCGATTCACTGCCCAGTTGTGTGTATTTTTCTCCAGATTCACACATATCGTGTGTTCCTTTGGTAAGCCCAAAAGGGACGCGTATTTCTCGACGACGTACTTGCGAATCATGTTTGTATAAAAATTATAAAATTAATACCTACTTAGGTGTGGGAATTTAACTTTCGCACACTCATCGAAAGATTCTGGGGAGCACTTGTTGAATGGACCACCCTTTCTCTCTGGGTCATTCCTGGTGTTCAACCAGTCGGTATCAAGTATGCGTGGAACATAGAGTTCCGTTTGCCTGAGAATCAAGTAAACTATGAGAAGCGCGAGAACGCTTATGACGAATCGCATTTATGTAAACCAATTTTTTATTTTGGGATGTAAGCGCTACCGTCAAACACGGCATCGGTGTACTTCATGGCGAGGACAAAGTGTAACTGCGCCCAATCCTGTGGCTTGATTTCTTCGCTAGAAACCGGATTGTCGTTAACATCTCTCATGAAATCGTGCTTTTCGCGCATAGATTTCTTGAAGCTGTCACCGGCCTTCTTGAGCCATTTGACGTGCTCTTCTTTGGTTGGATCGAAATTGAGTGAGACGCTGCCCATTGTAAATATATGTATGTAACATTCTTTTATATAACATTTAACTCTAACCATGTCTTATACATGTCGCTATCTATGTCCGCGTTCATTTCCTGTCCCCGCATTTTCAATGATAAGAGTGTGTCTTCATTGTAATCAAAGTCGTGACAGTAAAAGTAAGATAACCCGCAACGCATCGCTGTAGTTTCGAGCTCATCGTATTCTTTGGTGGTTATACGTATGAATTTTCTTACATACTCAGGTGTACGATTTTTAAAATCACTTTTCACGTCTATTTTTATCATGGGTACACTCAGATCTATCTTTGGCCATTCACCAAACTTGGATCTGTAATTTGATAAGTAATCTACATATTTTACAGCGTGCACTCTCGACTTAAAACATATCGCCCTTGGGTTCTTTGATGGGTCGGTTATAGTCGATATGTTATTGCGGCCTACTGTTACAAAGTGAAACTCCATCTTATAATGTAATAAAGAAAAAACCTTAAGTAATATTAGATGAATATCCCAAAAACGCCAGGTCAAATTGAGTATGTGAAGGTTCTGCAGTCACACAAACCAATCATTATTGCCACCGGTCCAGCTGGTTCCGGTAAAACCATGTTTGCATGTCAGTACGCAGCCGAACAACTCAAAAACAAACAATGTAAGAGGATTATTCTGACTCGACCCATCGTCGCCGCGGACGAGGACATGGGATACCTTCCAGGTGAGATGGAACGCAAGATGGAACCTTGGATTCGACCAATGATGGATGTATTCGAAATGCAACTCACGCGTAACCAACTCGAATACTGTGTGAAGGTAGAACCACTCGGTTTCATGCGTGGTCGAACATTCAATGATTCTTTTATCATCGGGGATGAAATGCAGAACTGTACTCCAAACCAAATGAAGATGTTACTTACCCGTCTCGGTGAAAACTCTAAGATGGTAGTGATGGGCGATCTCAAGCAAAGTGACTTGATGAACCGCAAAAATGGTCTCGCTGATCTCGTACACAAACTCAAGGGTAATGAATTTGAGTACGTGGAACACGTGATCATGCACGACGAGGACATTCTGAGACATCCAGCCGTGGCTGAAGTTCTCAAGATTTATTAAAAGATGCGAGTACAGAATGTCGAAGGGTTTTAATCTTTTGTTTTAGCTCTTCTGTCTGCCCTTGTGTCTCTATTTTTTGCTCGTAATACATTTTGAGCCAAGACACGAGGTCCTTGAATAGAGGTTTGGTACGTATGTACCATTCTGTTAAAGCTAAAGTTTGTTTCTCACATTCCCTGTACCCTTTTACAACAGTGTCATTTTCACACTTTTCTAAAAGTGGTTTAAGCTCATAGAGATCGGTTATGATTTCGTCAAGCTCCTCTCTCTTTTTAGTGAGGTCGTCAAGTTCCTCTTCGAGCATATAATTACCTCAATATTGTTTTTCTGGGATCTGGACCCTTCGTGTTTTGTGGAATTCGCCATTCTTCGCCATATCTGCCGATAAGCTTACTTTCCGCGTCTTGCGGAAGCCAAATCTGAACACCATTCCATTCTTTACTTATCAATGGTTTGCATTTGGCCCATCGCACTCTTTCCCAGTGATCCACAAAATCATCACCTTCTACGACCGACATGTAAAAATCCACACTCGAATATTCTTCTGTATCATTCGTTTTCAATATACTTCTACTCGAACCTATACCAGATCCATAGTAGAATGTAAACCCATTCTGGGCCAAGGCTGATTTAATTTTTTCATAATCATTGATATTCGAAACAATATCTACGTCATCATCTCCATCAATACACCCATTTTCGCGAGTGATACCAAGAAGAGTCCCATACGACACAAACCAATTTTTGATATCATGTTCGTTAAGTATGGACGCAATCTTTTTAAGGGTCCGATCTAATTTAGCTTTTTGATTTCTTACACCAGCCATTGTTTATTAAAGATAGCAGACACTCTTTAAATAATGTGCGATACAGAGTATTGGTCTAAATTTTACAAAACAGATGTGATCAAAACACCTTCTAATTTTTGTAAATACGTGATAGATCTCTTTGCTAACAAAGAATTGCATGTATTGGACGCCGGCTTTGGAAATGGGCGCGATAGTTACGAACTTTCAAAACATTTTAATGTAACGGGTGTAGATATGTCTGGATACACCCCACCCAGTACAGAAACGTGTACATTTAAAGTTGGTAATTTTTGTACCACACCTAAAGATGAATTTGATATCGTATATTCAAGGTTTACATTCCATAGTATACCAAACGAAGATCAAGAAACATTTGTAAAAAGCATAACAAAACCACTAACCACGTTGTGTATAGAAACTCGAAGTGATAAAGGTATACAAACACACCGTCATCACGGGAACGATCATTACAGAAACTTTACAAACATAGATTATTTGAAAAAACTTTTATCAGATAATGACTTTGAAATAACGTACATAGAAGAAAATACAGGTTTCGCTCCATATAAAGATGAAGATCCAATCTGCATCAGAATGGTGGCTATTAAAAGGTAATTTAATTGTAGTATGAACACATGCATAATATCTTGTGTATTTGGAACCTGTTTCAACGCCGTACATAGGTCACCTATTCCAGGTTCCAGTTACATGTTTACGAACAATCCATCTCTAAAAGAACACGTGATAAGCAGGGGATGGGAATATATTTATGTAGATGCACCACTCAATTCAGATATACTATCGTCTTCACTCCAAAGTAAATATGTTAAATTTATGAAATTTTTAACAAATGATCACGTGGTAGCAAAATACAAAAGGATAATATACGTAGATCACAAAGAAAAAATAACAGAGAGTGTTTTGGATGATATAATAAAGTTCTCAAACGAGAATGATGATAAATCTCTCATAATAAGAACAACACCAAGAAACAAGACCTCCGTTTACCATGAAATACAGGCAGCCATGGGTGATCACAGATACCGTTTAAATATGAATAAAACGTTAAATTTTATCAAATCTGAGAATTTTAACACAGACGTGCGTATATGCAACACTGGATTCATGGTCATAAATAATTACGAAAACATAAAAGATCTTTACGATAAAGTTTATGAAAAGTGTATGGAGCACGTACAACCCGAATGTCAAATATATTTTGCACTGTTTTATCCAGAATTGGGTGAAAATATACTCAAGGTAGATTGGTTACATTTTAATGGTATGATAAGAACCACAGATTTTAATTGAAACAATAGTTAAATACTCGATGATACGTAGATCTTTCTAATCCGTATGCATCGTAATCAACTTCTTTGATGAAGCCATCCTTTATAGATTTTTCAAGTATTCCATGAATAGCTGGGGCGTTTGAATCATCAAAAACCAAAACGGTGGCTTCATGTGAGAAACGCTTACAATTTTGCAAATCACTCTTCGCACAACTTTCACCATGTCCGCCATCTATGTGAATCACGTCGAACGGCTTTTGTATCATATATTTAGGTAATTCATTACGACTATCACCTCTAACGAGTTCTATTTTATATTTAGTCTTAAGATAATCAAACACCATAGGTGTGTAGGCATGTCTGCATATATCAAATGAAAGCAATTCTATGCTCGGGTTTGCGTAGTAAAATAAGCATGCGGAATGACCACCATTCAAACCAACTTCCAGAATATTTCTACTACCTTCACACAACTTATAAAGATTTTTTCTTAGTTTGAGTTTATTATCATACTTTTCGCCGGGGTCAAAATATTCAAAGTTAGATGAATCCTTGTATAAACAATTCCCTTCCAAAACGTTACCAGACTTTCTTATTTGGTTATCAACATTCGCAATGTCTTCACATGTCTTAAATGTCTCGTCGTCGTACATACTTTAAAATAATCTTCTTATTTCTTTAATCGATTCTTCATTATCTACATCCCACCACGTACCATAAAACACTTTCTTCAAAAATTCGGGTACATCCGTGTAATCTATATCGACTTCTTTGTGTGGAAGAATTATCCAGTCATCCTTTTTTATGTGTTTAAATACACCTTTATCGTGACTTATCACGGGTTTATTGAAATACTCAGCTTCAAGCATCGGCAGCCCTACACCTTCACCCCGTGTAAACGACACCACGTAATCACATATATTGTATAACCCAGCGAGTTCATCTAGTGATATACGATCCGTTATGTATTTTATATTTGGTAGACTTTTGAGTCCAGTCGTGTGATTAGTCTTAACGATCAATTTGTGTGGTGTATCTTTTATACACCTATAAAACGTGTTTACTAACGATACAAGATTTTTCCTAACATCGTTCGTACCCACATACAAAAACACCAATGCACTCATGTCTCTTTTTTTATTCAAAACGATGGGTTTGCTTCTTATCAAAGGGGATGTATACCAATTGAGTGAAACGCAATTTACCCCATGTTTAACCAATATATCTTTCAGGTAATCGTATGGTACGATCACTTTATCAAAAAGTTTCATATTTTCTATAATTTCTGGATGAACATCCGATGTTTCAAACATGGTAAACAATTGCTTGTTCTTTTGAGGAAAGCTTTTTATCCACGTCTTCCAAACGGGGAAAGTTTCTATCAATTCAGAAATTGTACACGTATCCGGTGTATCGTCATCTTCCAACCCAAGATCTTGTTTAAGATAAAACCTCCCGTATATTTTACCAAACATGATTTACTATGGAACAAAATCTTTAAAACAAGCTAGACACATATTCTTGTGATTGATGTATCCACACTTGATGGCACCCACATGGTACATCGTCGTTATACTTTAGTCCCTCAACTGAAAATTCAGAGGCCTCTTCCCTTGAAGGTGTTTTTATGTCGGTTAGACAGAAATATACGTCTTCCGGTGCACCATTCCATGGTTTATTTTTGCAAATGTTTTTCATCGTTTCAACTTTTCTCAAAGAAAATCCACCATTAAACATAAATTTCTTTTGTTTATCGTACATGAAATATTTATATGTAAATGGGTGGTTCCCATTAGTAGATACACATCTATCGCATTTACATCCCGCGCCACACACCGTGACCACCCGACCACCGTATATGCTATAAAAGTGGTTACACGGTGCACCTACGTAATCATACTCAAAGAATTTTTCAGGTATTTTCTTGAATAGATACGAATCCCACTGATTTGTGAGTACATATTTAAATTCCGAAAATGTGTTCCAAAAATCAAAGTTTGTGAGTATCTTATTATAATCATCCACACTCCCTTCGTGTTGTAACATTTCAATGTACCGCACATTTTTCCATTCACCCGTGATATTCATGATCCTATCTCGATTCACACTACTGTGAACAATCATGATGGACGCATCTGTACCACCGTACACATTACACAGGTTATGTAAATTTGTTTTTATTATGTCTATGTCCCTGAATTCTATGTAAACGAGGCATAGATCTGATTTTGATTTCCAAAGTGTCTGCTCGAGTGTTGGAATTTTGGTATATTCATCTATACACTTTCTATAGAATTCCATATAAAGATAATAGAATATTAATCTTTAAATGAGACAGTTTCATGATAAACGTGGTAGAATGCTATTTAACTTTGATGAACCACCGTTTGATATAAAACAATCGGTCACATCCATAAGTCAAAAGAATGTCCTACGGGGTTTACACATAAGCCCATACCAGAAATACATCGTTGTTGTGACTGGACATATATTTGATGTCGTGGTACAGCCAGATGGAACTTACAAGACGTACGACCTAAAGGTGGGAGACTCCGTTCTTGTAGGTGAAAATTGTGCACACGGCTTTTACGCCTTCGAAGATTCACAGATCATATATTTTCAAAGTGGCTTCCATGATCCAAAAGAAGAGAGAGCGTGTCACTGGAATGACCCGGTGCTAAACATCCCGTGGCCCATCGAGAACAAATCGGAACTGATCGTATCAGAAAAGGATTCAAACAACCCGCTATTCAAACCAATACACTCTGTAGTATTAGGTCCAAATGGCTATTTGGGTAAAGAGCTACTGAAACACATCCCAGGGTCCATTCCATGCGATGCGCGTTTGGAATACATAAGAAAACACTTGGAATTTCTAAAACCAAAGTATGTATTTTCAGCGGCAGGTATAAGTGGTAAACCTACTATCGATTGGTGTGAAACACACGAAGCGGAAACGATGCACACAAACTTGACGCAACAACTCCACCTCATACAAGTGTGTAAGGATTTGGGTATAAAACTCGTCATCATAGGGTCCGGATCCATATACGAAGGCGATGCATTCTTCAAAGAAGAAGATACACCCAATTTTGATAAACACGTCTATACACAGGTTAGGATCATGCTCGAAACAGCCATAAATTATACGTATTCTAATGATGTACTTTACTTACGAGTGGCTTACCCCATAACACGAGATGGCCATCCAAAGTGTCTCTTATCAAAACTTGAAAAGAATAAGGACAATATCCATGATATAAGTGTTTCAGCTACGGTGGTACCATCTTTGTTCCCCAAAATACCAGAATTGTTGGAAAAGGGTGTGACTGGTATCATCAACTTTACAAACGAAGGAAGCATGCGATTATCTGAGATGATCAAGGATTCAACTGTATCTAAGGATACACCAAACAGAAGTGAATGTAAGCTCGATGTATCTAAACTCAAAGAATATATACAAGTAGACCCTTTAAAGGAATGCCTCCAATAAATACATATGAAGCTCTCTTATGCTATCACCGTGTGTAATGAACACAGGGAGCTCGACAATCTTTTGTATTTTTTAACGGAAAATAAGGATGCTGAAGACGAGATAAACGTGTTACTTGACGCTGGGAAGGCTACGGACAAAGTGAGGTCCGTTTTGAAAAAGTATGAAGGTATCGAAATTAATGAAAAGGAGTTCGATGGAAACTTTGCAGATCACAGAAATTATCACGCGAGTGTTTGTTCGAGTGATTATATATTCGTGATAGATGCAGATGAAATGCCTCAAATAGGTCTCATCGAAAATGTTAAAAATGTTCTATCCGAAACAGGCGCAGATATAATGGGCGTTCCAAGAATTAACATATGCCCAGGGTACACACAAAAATGGTTGGATAAACACAATTTCAAGGTAAATGAGTGTGGTTGGATTAATTGGCCGGATTTCCAGGGTAGAATATACAGAAATGTACCATCTATCAAATGGGAAAAGGGTCTACATGAAAGATTAGTGGGCTCTAAAAAGGTGCTCATGTTCCAACCCAACCCATACCTGGCTTTGTGGCATATCAAGAGTATACAGAGACAGGATAAACAAGATGAATTTTACGGTAATATGGTTAAAAAATAAACAGAAGCATTACTAAATGCAGATCCTCGTCACCGGAGGATGTGGATTTATAGCATCAAATTTCATAAATAGGATGAAAGATAAATATCCACAGGCACATTTTGTGAATGTGGATAAACTCGACTACTGTTCAAACGTACACAACGTTGAAGATGGTAAGTGTACCTTCATAAAAGGCGACATAACTAACATAGAACTCATAAATCACGTGATATCCGAATACAAATTTGATACGGTATTTCACTTTGCCGCACAAAGTCACGTAGATAATTCATTCGGCGAACCACTCAAATACACTATAGACAATGTTTATGGAACACATGTTCTACTAGAAATGTGTAAAAAGCACATACCCAATGTGGAATTTATACATTTTAGTACAGATGAAGTCTATGGTGAATCTAAAGATGATGTAGCATTCACGGAAGAAAAGAGTCTTTTAAAACCAACCAATCCGTATTCGGCATCAAAAGCAGCCGCGGAAATGATAGTGAATTCATACCTCGAATCATTCAACATGAACATTAAAATCATTCGATGTAATAATGTGTATGGACCAAAACAATATCCAGAAAAGCTCATCCCTAAATTTATAAAATTACTTAACAACGATCAAAAATGCACCATACATGGTAAAAATGCAGAAAATGTAAAGCGGGCATTTATACACGTAGATGACGTGACGGACGCAGTGGAGGCTGTATGGAAGCGTGGTAAAACTGGGGAAATTTACAATATCGCGTCGAACGTGGAACTTTCTGTAATGGAAGTGGCTCGTATAATTATTAAAACTATAAAAAATACTACAGACTACGATTCATGGATAACATACATAGATGATAGACCTTTTAATGATGTGAGATATCACATCTGTGCCGATAAGCTCGCGAGCATAGGATGGTCACAGAAAAGAGGTATGGATAATTTTATAGAATTTATTCGTAACTCTTCTCTTCTATGAGTGAAGAGTTGGTTTCATCGTTAATCAACCGTTTAATCCTACATCGTTCATCATTGAAATTGTGTATGTCTCTCGCACACATGACGAATTCTTCACCAAAATCACCAGCCTTGTCCAATAGGCGAATCTTGTCTTCACAATCCCAAAGCAGTTCATTTATCTTCTTGAGTGAAGATTTATGAGACGTTTCAAATTCACACTTTCTAAGAATGTTCAATTCATTTTCAACATTCTTCAATTGTGCTTCATTTTTTATCCTTTCAGACTTAATCTCCAAAATAGTAATCTTATCGATTAATTCACCGTTAGATACGTCAACCAGCATTTTTATAAACATGACTTAAAGCTTTAAATGTCTCGTATGTTAGTATGACCATATCTATTGTTCATCACCTCGGTTTGGGTGATCAGATTATGTTAAATGGTATGGTGAGGCACTTTGCCGAAAAGGATGACGTTCGAATTTTCTGTAAAAAGAATCAAGAACCATCCATCCGTTTCATGTATAGAGATTTAGGGGACAAAGTTGATGTATTCACCGTAGATTCGGATGACCCAAAACTTATTTGGTCAAACATAAAAGGTCGCGTGATACCACTCGCTACATATGGTATTCCAGATCAACCGTGGAAAATGCTCATGCATGGGGATCCAAGTATATTGTTAAATTGGGCACATAGTATATACATACAAGCTGGTATACCACCCAAATATATGTATTCTAAATTCAGGGTAGATAGGGACGTAAACAGTGAAATAAATGAAACTGGGGATTTTGTTTTTATTCACGATGATCCGGAAAGGGGTATGAATATCGTCACAGACAACGGGATGCGGGAATTTAGAATCACACAAGATCGTCTATCTAAAAATCCAAACATTTTTGATTACATAAGCGTCATAGAAAATGCAAAAGAGGTTCATTGCATGGACAGCTGTTACGCGTGGATGATAGAACTCATGGAGCTTGGAAATCCATCCAAGAACTTTTTACACGTAAACACGAAAGTAAATTATTCACCCAGGATGGTACACACGGTGTTCAGTGAAGATGTATGGACATTAATTTCTCAGTAGATAACATATAAAATGGTCGATCTGAAACAACTTCAGGCACTCGCCAATAACGCAAAAGTTGAACTCGAGATGTCGAACGGTACACTCGGTTTAATCATCATGATGGGCATCTTTTACATCGCGATCACCAGCGTCGGTGTCTCTACCTTCAACAAGTGTAGCCAGATCCAAGATTCCCAAAAGTGGAAGAACTTGAAGGGGTTCTTGAGTCACACCATGACCATGGCCATCACGACCATCGCGACGCTCATCTTCGCAAAGTTCGCGAAGTCTGAGGCCGCTGTTTTCGGTATATTGTTCGGTATCTTCGGTACCATCGCATCTTCCATGACTCTCGCCATGACCAACGAATGCAAGGACTCCGCCGATAAGTCCGCCCGTAACTTCGGTATCGTGAGCTTAATCGGTTACTTGCTTCTCATGCTTGGTTCTGGTTTCATGATGTTTAGAAAGAAGGGTGGCAAACTCCCATCTTTCAAGAGGTCCGCGGCGGGTTCGGCTGCTCCAGCGACCTCGGCGAGTCCCATAGAAACAACACCATTGTCTCAAAATATGCCAATGACAACGCGCACTCGATTTTAATCTCCGTACACAATAGATGGATAAACGAATCATCGCGTTGATACTATTGTGCTTCTTTAGTTGTGTCGGATCAGTCATGGCCATCCTAGGTGGACTGGACGCTAAAAAAACGGGTGAAATAGAAGGCACAGAAGAGTACTACATGAAAAAGTATGAACTCCAAAAACTGAAAGACATCCTCAATGATGCCGTCGCGGCGGATACACAGATTGTACCCCCAGAAAAAACAGCGGGTGATTTCATAGACATAGATGAGTACATCGAATATAAAATTCAGATGTCCGCAGAGAAAAAACAGAGAGATGAAATCATAGAACGTTCTCAACCACACATAGATAAGTTAAAACGATGGTGTGCGGAACACTACGATGCCGTCGACAAGTTTAGAAAGTCAAACACTAAAATCACATATCTGAGTGGTACACAGGTCTCAGCGGGTCAGTTTTACGGGAAGTTCATGGAAGGGGTTTCAGATGAGGGTAAATTGTTACTTTTTAAAATTTGCAGAAAGTAAATATGCATGTAGTCGATTCGATTCGAGTCCTCTTAATGCTCCTGTCTTATGTGATGCAGAAGACAGGAAGATTAACGTTCGAAGAAAAATACAAAATGTTGGAATTCATAGGTACACTCGCAAAACACACCACGTTTACGCCTCGTATTTCTGGCGACGATACAACTGCACGAGCGTGTATACACCTAATAGAAGACCTGCAGCGGAGTACATCGCGTAATAATTTGAACCCTGCCTGTATTGATACACCGTCCACAGAAGGCTCGTGATGATACCGGAAATGACGTAAGCTCTGTCGTATTCTTCGAGTCCCTTCATGTTGTATATATTATTGAATTCGTTCACCAGCTGGTACACACCCATGGATACGGCGACGAACACAATAGTCTTGTCTACGTCCATTATTAATAATTAAAGAATTTATTTCTATGATAAACATAAATGGAGAACACAGATAACGCACCAGAAAATGTCATCAGTGGTTACGCGAGCGACAAGACGAAGGAAGCGAAGCAGGTCATCGAGCGCATGAAGGCGTTGGCCAACCGATACAAGAAGACCGGTATCAACAAGGAAAACATCTGTGGTGTCGTATCGACGCTCATGATGGAAGTCAACAAGCTCAAGGGTTTGAAGGGTCCAGAAAAGAAGGAACTCGTGATCGACTTGATCTACTCTTTGATTGAACAAATCGATGAAGGCGAAGAAGATTCCGAACTTGAAATCGTTCTCAAGAAGATGGTTCCACCAATGATTGACAGTTTCTCCGTAATGCTAAAGGTATCTAAAGTTTGCAGCTGTTTTGGTAAGTAGGATGAAGTTTCCATCTTTGGAAACCATGGTCATATATGGAATTTACACCATAAGAGATTTAATTTTGTACTCTGAAAACAAACTTGTACAAAGGAACATACGTGTTTTAAATGAATGTGACAATTGTTGCTTTGTATTCGAAGGTTCGGTCTGTGAAAATTGCAACCACCTTAAAAATAACGCGCTTGTATTCAATAAACATGAAGTTTCCGGTCGTCACCACTTACACTACTAAGTTTTTTCGAGTCTGTCCAAAGTGATTGTATATGCTGCGCAGAGCGAAGACTTATCAAACAACTCCAGCGCGTGTGCTCTAAGAAGGGGTACAGGGCACACAAGTTTACGTCTTGGGTTAACAGGAAATATGGTACGTTAGTGATTTGCCGAGAAACCAGTTATGGCGAAGGTATATCACTACCGTGTGTTTTATGCAGAAAGGTCATAGAAAAACACGACATCAAATGGATGGCGTACGATGGCCAAAATTGGGTGCATAGTGCCCGTTCAGAAGAACTTCCTAAATCGAAACCGACAAATAAACAAAAGCGTCTCTTACGTTTTGGACTTAATGATGAGTCCTAACGCCGATTCCAAATTGTTTTGGTTTCGTTTGAGTGGTTTCTCTCGTTTTAATCGGAGTGTTTCATTCTTTCCAGTCGCACTCTTTATTTCATCCATCTTCTTTGTGTTTGAAATAATTGGTATGACTTTACTTTCTAGGGGTTTCTTATCTATCTCTTTAGGTTTCTCTTTGTCTACGACGCTATCGTTCCTAAATTCTTCTATGGTCATGGTTCCACCGAACACATCGAGTTCTTCGCGGAGGGGTGCGATCCGGATAGAACCGAGTTTGTTGTATAGCTTCTTACGCATGATGATTATGTTACTACATATAATTCCACCGCGCGTGATACCATACTTATCGATGGCATATCTTTTCATACAACTCCACGAACAAAATCCACCACACGTATAAAATTTATTACGCTTTTCGTCATATTTGTATGGTAATTCTAAGGTTTCACCTTCAAATGGATGACAACACCACCAACACCACATAGTTTAGAATTATATATAAGTCTTTAAGTTTATATTTTTTTTCTCAGTACATCACAAATCATGGGTGGGGGTGGAAGTTCTACCATCAACCAAAACTTTAATATGAATGTCGTCAATGACGTGATGTACAATTCTGTCACAAACAACGAAACCATCAATGAAAACACCATGCAAAACATTCAAGGTATGCAACTCAAGGTGTTGAGAAATGTTGGGTGTAACATTGAGACCGATCAACAGATCACCTCAAGTTTCATGGCGACGACGGAGCAGATCGCCCAAAGTTTCCAAAAAGTAGAAAACGAAATTGTATCTGAACTTCAGGCACAGGCTGGGGCCGCACTCGATAAACAGACCCAGATGGGGAACATGCAATTCGGTGATCGCCAAAACGTAAATCAAAATATTAATACAGAGATTAAAAACATCGTGAAAACTCAACTTGAAACCAACAACCTCACGAAGACTATCAATGAATCCGTTAACGTACAAGATCAAAACATATACATAGGTGAAACCATATGCCTCAATGGCGAAAAGCTCACATTTAAACAGAACATCTCCGCGGATTTGGCTGCACAAGCCGTGTCTAAGAACATTCTTTCGGCCATCACAACCAACAAAATGGCGAATGAAATCATCGCCAAGGGTGAAGCCACGGCTGCGTCCAAGGCTGGTGGTGCCGCGGAAGTGGTCGATTCGGTCGGCGATGCCGCCGCCGGTGTCATAGGCGCCATGACTGGGCCAGCGAAATACGCCATAATCGCACTCGCCGTGTGCTGTTGCATGACCGTGATAGCCATGATTGTACTCGGTATGTCTCCAGCTGGTCAAAAGGGATTGAATAAGGGTATCAATGCCGGTATATCCAAGTTTGGTAAAAGATAAATAATCATTTTTGTTCTCTGTGGTGTACTGTTACCACTAAAAACAAAAATACATTTACAAAGTTTCGAGGTACGCGATGAGCTTTTCGCGGTCACCAGACTTCGCGAGTGGGATGATCCGCGCGAGTTTTTCTTCATCCTTCGTCTGTTCCTTCGCGAGACCGTAAATGACAAATGGGTTGATAAACTTACCCTCTGGAGCGTCACGCACGTATGCGACGGCTTTGGAATCACCGTCCAGGTTTTCGCGTCTGAGAGTGTATAGCCAATAGCCCACGATGGCTATGGAAATCAAAACAGCGAACGTATTCAAACGTCCAGCCTTCTTCATTTACAGTATATAAAGAAATAAATTTCCTTTAAGTCAATGATACTTAGCATAGACGTAGGTATACGTAACTTAGCTATTTGTCAATTTAATGAAGAGTCAAATCTCGTCGCGAACTGGGATGTATCCGGTGTACCCCCTGAATCTAAAGATGGTATATTCGTGTCGATGCGAAATCACCTCGATGAACGACCGTGGGTCTTAGAATCAGATGTCATTCTCATAGAGAAACAACCCGATCGAAACAAGAAAATGAAAATGGTAGAGAACTTTTTACATGCGTACTTTGTCATAAAAGCTCCTAATTCCGAAACTATCATTTACGATGCCAAGTTTAAGATTCCAGACGTGTGTGGTCCGGGTAAAGCTCAGTATCTCAAACGGAAGAAAGTATCCATAGAAAGGTGCGAAGCGTTTTTGAATGCAAATCCCATCAACGCCCACTGGCTCCCGGTATTCAAGGAGTCCAAGAAGAAAGATGACCTCGCAGACACGGTGATGCAAGCCATCAGTTTCACGAAGCGTACGGAACCACTCAAGAAGACTGTGAAAAAGAAAGTCATTCCGAGAAGACCTAATCAAAATCAAAAGGAATCTAAATACTCAAAGTCTAATCTCGCATGGATTTACCTTAACAAACCCGAATGTGAATGTCTCGAGAAAAACAAACGGTTCATGAAAGACTTGAGAAGGTACTACAAGGACATAGACGGATTGAAAAATGATTTAGACGAAAAATATCTAAAGTAAAGTAATGCTCAGATATGCGGCAACATTCAGAGAACTCCCACGTGTTTTAGAAATCATACACAAAAGAGGTGAGAAGGTCATCGTCGATTACGCAAAGGAAAACTGTAAACTGAGAGATGCGTTCGAAGTCATGCGTACCACAGAGAGTGTCATCAAAACGCTCCCACCCGAATCCATGTGCGCCATAAAACTCACGAGTTTTGGTTCGAGGGAGTCGAAATCTACGGCAAAGGACTGCGCACACTCCATCATAAAAACGGCGAAGAAACACGGTGTAAAAATTTGCATAGACGCCGAAGACGTGTTGTACCCAGACATATGTTACGATATGATGGCGGAACACAACACGAAAACTAAGGTTAATGTATACAAGACCTACCAAATGTATAGAATGCGGGCGATGCAAGAACTTCTGTGTGACATGGACGACACACAAAAAGATGGGGTCATGCTAGGCGCAAAGCTCGTACGCGGTGCTTACTTGAGAACACAAGAAGACTTGTTTTCGAATAAGGCGGACGTAGACAACGAGTACGCGAAAGCGATGGCGTACTCACTCGTGTGTCCACACGTACACGCCATCATCGCGACACACAATGAAATGTCTCTTCGTTACGCGACGAGGTTTGACAAGGATCAATACGTGACCGCACAACTTTTAGGAATGGGTAAAAACATAGGCATCGATTACAGATACGTTCCGTTTGGAAACATGGTAGAACTTACCCCCTATTTGCTAAGGCGCCTGAGAGAAAGGATGTCATGGCATTAAAGATTTAAGCCGTTGTATAATTAATCATGCAGAAAGATGTCTTGGATCACGGATTTGTTCGCCTCGTGGACCACATGCCTCAACAAGATTTGGATGCGGCCATCGTACAATCCGCCCGAGTCTCGTATGGAGATGGGACTAAAACCTCAAGAGGAGATCGTGGACTTATTCGATATCTCCTTAGACACTGGCACACCACACCCTTCGAAATGGTGGAATTCAAGTTTCACATCAAAATGCCCATCTATATCGCTCGACAGCATATGCGCCACCGCATGGCCAGCATCAACGAACTCTCCGCCAGATACTCCGTCGTACCGAAACAGTACTACGAACCCGACATTCTACGCGGGCAATCCAAAGTAAACAATCAGGGGTCAGAAGGTGTCGTGGATGTCGGTGACGAGTTGTCCTCTAAAGTTTCTGAAAAGCTCAACGAATCGTTTGAGTTGTACCAGGACCTTCTCGACAGGGGTACGTGTCGGGAACAGGCACGTGGCAACCTCCCACAATCGACGTACACGGAATTCTATTGGAAGATCAATCTCCATAATCTCATGCACTACCTTCACCTACGCATGGATGAACACGCACAAATGGAGATTCGTGAATACGCGAATGCAA
>Ga0255751_10000641_pt1 | contig 32814 bp, 19 predicted proteins | sample 071ome_20_FD_179951 | JGI IMG/M metagenome (GOLD analysis project Ga0255751, IMG submission 179951) | Coastal salt marsh microbial communities from the Groves Creek Marsh, Skidaway Island, Georgia - 071412BT metaG (version 2) | ecosystem: Environmental > Aquatic > Marine > Intertidal zone >... | reverse complement strand
ATTCATAAAAAAAGAGGGGCATAAGCCCCTCTATTTAGAGTATATTATGGGAATCAGAATGTTCCACCATCAACTGTGATGTTCTCCAGAGTCCTAGTTGAACCAGAGCAGTTGATTACCTGTGATGGACCAGCACAATCATTAACCCACAGAGAACCAATCTCAAGACCTGCATATGATGCAGCAGTCAGGACTCCAGAACTTTCTGAAACATCATCAGAAAGAACAATTCTTGATGCACTGTCATCCCAGTATACTGCTGCTTTCTTAGCAGAAGAAGTATAGTAATTGAACAGGATACCAAGATCCTTATTCAAGTCAGAAGATGGAGCACTTCCATCAACAATACCCAACTCCAGAAGTTGGTCTTCAATAGTTGTTTGAGTTGTATTGACCTGTGTAGTAGAACCATTGACAATCAGGTTGCCCTGAACAGTCAAGTTCTGAGACATCTCAACAGCACCAGTGCTGTCTGTGATTTGGATGGCAGAAGTGCCATCATTTGCTTTTACATTGGTTACATTAACTGTTGTGGTTGTTAATGTACCAGTTACATCAGTTGAAAGATCAACCTGACCCAGAGTGATTTGCTGATCAGAAAGGGTCAGATAATCATAAGAACCTGCGAGGGTTACATCTGTTGAGTTGTCTGTACCAGCAACATCAACACCTAAAGTTGTTCTTGCAGCAGATGCATCAGCATCATCAATCAAACTTCTACCAAAAGCACTTAAATCAGCAACGTCAGCAGTTCCTGATCCAGTGAAGTAAGGAAGTTTGTTAGCAGCAGATGTTACAGAAGCAAGAGCAGCAAGTTCTGCATCATATGCCTGAACATCAGAACCAATGGCAAGTCCAAGGTTTGTTCTTGCACCAGCAGCAGTTGTAGCACCAATACCACCATTAGCAAGTGGAAGAGTACCACTAACATCAGCAGTAAGGTCAATCAAACCAAGAGTGATTGCTTGACCAGAAATACTCAGATAGTCAGCAGTTGCAGTAACCAGAGTTACATCTGTGGAGTTATCAGTTCCAGCAACATCAACTCCAAGAGATGCTCTGGCAGTAGCACCAGATTCTACAACAAAGTTGCTACCATCACCAATGATGATTCCGCCATCAGAAGGTGTTAAACCTGCAATATCAACAAGTTGTGCATCAAGACCATATGAAACTTGATTATCAGTAACTGTAGCATCAATTCCAGTTCCACCAGTGAATGTCAGAGTATCACTTCCAACAGTCAGTGTATCTGTTCCAGTGTCACCAGCAAGGCTTAAACTTGATGAAAGAGTGCTGAATGACAGAGTTCCTGAACCGTTGGTTGTAAGAACTTGCCCATTAGTTCCATCAGAACCTGGAAGTGTAAAAGTTACATTTCCTGATAGTGAATCTGGTGATTTGAGAGCAACATAGGAAGAACCATTTGATGTTCCCTCAACAAGATTTACAGCACTTCCTGTTGAAGATCCTTCTCTTGTCCAATATCTATGAGAACCAAAAAACTTATTGCCACCAGTGGTGCTGTTTATACCAACGTAAAGTTCGAAGGTATCTGTTGTGAGAGCTGGTTCACCTGCCTGAAGACCAGGAAGATTTGCAAAGGCGCCTCTTTTAAACTGAATTACAGGAGATGCCATCTATCTAATTCTAATGTTTAATAGTATTTAGGATACTAAAAAGTTCCCCCATCAATACCTCTAATGGGTATATTGTCAGTATCAATTTTGCTCTCTACTACATCAACAAATGATTGTGGTGGTGTTGTTGCTAACCCCAAAGTATTGTCAATTTGTATCACATCAAACTTTCCTGTTGATGCATTATATCTCATTATATTTTTATTCTTTTGTGCATTTAAAGTGCCAAAATCAGTATTTGAGAGATCTCTTAATCTGGTTGGCATTAGAAAGTACCTCCATCAAGTGTCTCAACTTGAATTTGACCAAGATCAAGTTCACCTTCCAGTGCAGTCACCAACTCATCAGGGATGTCATTATCCTCTGCAGATACTGCCAGCAATTCATCAGCAGTAATCAAAATAAACTTATCTGTTGCTGCATCATATGAAACAATCTGTCCATCATTTGCTTCAGTTAAAGTTCCAAAGTTAACATCACCCATCTCAGTCACAATTGACGGTTGTCTTACTGATTGAGTTGCTACTTTCCGTATTGCTTTTTTCTTAGCAATATTTGAAATGGACTGTGCCTTTTTGACTACTGCCATTTTACTTAGGTGGTAATTCCTGCAGTTACAAATGCCATCCCTTCAACTAATCTGGAAACCGCTCCACTTCCTGAAGTCAATCTTACATCATAATAGTATCTACCTGGATCCAAAGCAACAGTTCTGCCAGAAGTCATTGCAATAGAAACTTCACCAGTAGATGCTGTGATACTAACTGTAAATGAACTTGAAGTATCTGATCCAGGATGTTTTTTGATCTTAGCAGCACCAGTATACCCAGCAAGATTGGATGCAGAACCATCAGTTTCTGTGGATACAAAAACTTCTGAAAAATCTGAACCTTGTGGAATGGTTATATTGATTACTGGATTGACTGCCATGTCTGGGACTTTTTAACTATTTATGTCTGTGGCTGATTTTTTTAGAAGTTTCTGAAGTTCAGCAGTAGAACCAACAAAAAGAGCATTGTTCACTGTTGTTGGTCCCTTTACTTCCTTATCTTCAGTTACATCTTTGAGTTTTTTCTGAAGATCCATCAATTTATCAGTAGCATCAGAAACATTTTTAATAAGTTGACCTGCAACTTCATATGCTCTGGGCATTTCACTTTCTTGTGCAAGTTCTAAGATACCATTAATTGCTTCTTGTCCTTTTTCAATGATCGAATATAAATTACCCCTTGTATATTCGTAGTCCTTACGAATGTCTTCACTACTTGACCTGACTTTTTCAATCTTATTCTCGATATCATGCTTTTGGACCTCCACTTCAACCTCTGTTGGTTGAATGTCAAATGTTTCATTAAGTTTATCATACTTTTCCTTCATTTTTCAATCCTCAAAAAGTGGTTCCATCAAATCCAAAGTTATCACCAAACTCAATGAGATTGTTATCTGCAGCAGTGATACTCTTAACCTCAGCACCAGATACATGGTTTTGTGGGGTTGTGTTGTCTTGTGCTCTCCTTACAGTGAGGTCATTTCCAGAAATAGATTCAACATACATTTCTTCATCCCCAACATAAATGTATGTTTGTGCAGTCACTGCACTTCCATCATTAACAGTAATGACTGTTTCTGTGAGGTCAACGTTTTCAGCAAGGTTAGTCACTACACTACCATCATAATCTTTTGTTGCTCTTGGAACAACTTGATAGGTAAGATCTCTTGTAGCAGCAGTGCCACCTCTTTCTCCAGCAACAAATCCAACAGATACCTTCTTAATGATATCTCCAGTGATATCAGAGATAGGACCAAACAGATATACTTTTGCTGTAAAGTTTAGTGTGTAAATAAGTGCTCTTCTTGTATCAAAATTGCCTTCATAATCATCATCCATTTGAATGGAATCTAATTGAATAGGAATATCTCTTTTCTCTTTCAGATTTCCAAGGAAGTTTATAGAAAGGTTATAAGCAGGTTGGAAATATGGAAGTATCTGTTCAATAATCTGAAGCATATCATCATTCAACTTTGTCATAATAGAAAGTTGGAATGATATGTTATAAGGAACTGGCATGTAGTTCCTTTTTAATGCACTACCATCAGGCGTTTGATTGATGATAGTTTGTGTTTGAGTAGATTTGCGAGATGGATCATACTGCAATCCAACCATTTCAAATGACATTCTTGGAAGAGTCATCTGAATTGGTTTGTTCAGATCTGCTTCTTGTTGCATTCTTGCAAGAAACTTTTGAGTTGGACCATATGCAAGAGGAACTTTTATGATACTGAATGTATCATCATTAGAATCCTTATGTTGGATTTCAATTCCGTTAAACAAGGTTCCAAACCCAATAATAACAGATCTGAAGATCTCGTTATAAAAATACTCAAACATTTTTATAGTACAACTTTATACTTACTATTTAACAAAAATGTTCAGGGCATACCAAATGGATTAGTTTCTGAGAAATCAAGTATTGCATCACCCTCAGTTTCAAAGGTATCATTGTCTGCAAATGCATCTACAAGATCATCAGTATTTTGATTGGTCACTATGTAGAATGCTCCAGAATCTTGACCTTGAATCTTTTCACCAGGTGTAAATGTTCCATCAACAATAGAAACTTCAAGAGAGTTGGAGGAAGCAGTCCACTTTTTAACTCTTGCAGTTGTGCCTGAAGTTTGACCTGTAATAATCTCATTGAAGATGAAAGTTCCAACTCCCACAGTTGTTCCAATACCAGTTGGTGCATCAAATGTGATAGTTGGTGCTTGGGTATATCCAAGTCCAGCATGTGTAATATAAGCAACAGTAACTATACCTGCAGAATTAATTTCACCAAATCCTCTTGCTGTAATAAATCCTACACCAGAGCCACCACCTGCAAAAGTAATGTTTGGATTTGTTGTATATCCAGATCCTCCACTGGTGATAGTTACAATGCCAATAGATCCTGTTGTGCCAATTCCTGCTGTTGCAGCAGCTCCTGTTCCTCCACCTTCTCTGATTGTAATCCAAGGTGGTTCAGTATATCCACATCCAGGATTTGTTATATTGATGGAAGCAATTTTTCCACCATTTATTCCACTACAACCAATGTATGATGTAGTGATTGATGCTACTCCAACAGCAGTGATTCCTCCAGCAGGAGCTGATGAAAATCCAATGATGGGTTGCTTAGTGTATCCACTTCCCATATTGGTGATATAAATTTGATTTACAGCACCAGAAGGGCAGAATGTTGTAATTCCAGTTGCTGTTGAACCTGCTCCAAGTAGAGTGAGGGTTTGAATATATCCAAGTTGATCAATTTCATCATCAATTTCATCAACACCAGTATCAAGAACCTCATCTTCATATCTGAAGAGTGAGCATCTCAATGTATAAACATAATTTTTCTGTAACTGATAGAATGGTTGCTCATGTTCAACATATTTGATCTCAAATAATCTGTCACCTAATGGAAAATAAATCAAATCACCTTCTTTAGGTCTTGTAGAAAGTTCAGAATTACTTACATTTCCAAGAAGTGGTGTAATATAATTACTATATCTTTCCTGAGAGATAATCAGAGTCAAATCATCAAGTTCTTGAATTCCAAATTTGGATAAGATTGTACTTTGCCCACCATATCCCTCATAACTATCTACATATGCTTCCAAAGGATATGCATTTGTAAATTCTGATTGGATTACTTCTCTAATTATGGTATTTGTCTTTGCATAGATTCTTGGAAGATAATATACCTCAACGCCATACATTCTCAACTGTTCGTTGATTAGATCTTGAACTAAACTTTGCTCTGTTTGAGAACCTTGTTGAAAAAATGGGTTGAGCATATTTTTATCCTATCAGATCAAGAGGTGGCAACTCATAAGTTGAAGACATTTGTGTTTTGATATCTTCTAATTCCTTTACTCCATCATCATAAATCTGTCTTCCATTCAGTTCTACACCACCAGGAAGTTTTACACCTTGGAACTTGATTAGATTTTGTCCCCACTGCTTCTTCATCAATGCAGTTAGATACTTCTTCAGGAATGGATCATTCCAAACTCTGTTGAAACTATTACCATCCATCTGTCTGAAGCAATCAATAATGATAAATTCACCCACTCTCAAGTTAGCCCAATCAACATCAAGATACATTCTGTCTTGTCTTTGATTGAATCTGATTTGTTTATGAGTGTTCAAAAGGAAATCTGTTGTTTCCAGATAACTCATTGCCATTGAGTAACTGAGTAAATCAGTTTGTCCCCAGTAGTAAATATCATTCAAAAAGAGTTGATATTTGAAACTGAACATATTAGACACACTTACTGATTGTGCGTCATCATACTTGAAAACTTTTGTTACACCAATAATATCTGGTGGAACTTGCAAATAGTTACTATTCTCATAGTAAGTGAAAGTTACATCAGAACCCCCAATAGAAGAAGTTGCAGATGTTGAAGCAATTCCAGCGTTGGTTCCACCACTAACCACGTTTGGACGTGCTTTTCCTCTATCTATATCTTCTTGAGTAATTTGATATTTTAAGTAAACCTGAGAAACACCATCAAAGTGTCTTTGCTGAAAATATTGAACAGCATCATCAACCAAATCACTAATCTGTTCATCAGCAACATTGATTTCTAAGACAGGAGCACCCAATTGACGCTTACAGTAGTCAATCAGTTCCTGTCTGGTTGAAGGCTGTGCCATTTATATAACAATATTTTTTTCTATTTATGTTTAGCGCTGAATAACCATTCTAAGGAGTGACTTGATTTCATCCAAATCACTCTTTATGTCATTCATTTCAGATTCTAAATTTACAATCCTCTCTTTATCAGAAAGAAGTTTCTCTCTATTGCTAACATAGGATTGATACTCAAGACGGTTTTTATTGATGATGGCATTTGTTTTGCTATCTCTAAAAAAACCGTCTTTTCCTTCAACTGGTATTAATGACATATCAAGCAAAAGCAATGGCTCTTAGATTTCTGAACTGTGGTACAATTGCAGAGTTTACGGAGGTTCCAATGATCTTAATGCGGAATGATGTAAATGGTGCCAATCTATCAGCAGTGAACTTGTACTCTCTGAACAGATTCAATGATGGATTGCCCTGATAATTATCAGATTTGGGTGTAAATTCATCAGGTGTTCCATCATTATTAGCAGTATTAATCACAATTCCATTAGGATCAAGATTTGCATATCCAGGGAAAGGAACAAATACTGTCTCATCAACTGCAGTATCCTGATTCAATGCATAGAACACTCTAACATCATTGTAGGTTGTTACATATGAATCAAGGAGAACTTGAAGTGAGGTTGCAGGATTTTCAAGAACAATGTTCTTGGTTACATAGAAGAATCTGTTTGGATCCTGATCAACTGTGTTGACTTGCAGGTTTGTTGCATAATTTGTAACTGGACTATTGATTCTATTTGCTGTGAAAATAACAGCAGCATTGTTGAGATCAACAGCAGGACTCAATCTGGAATCAATTGTGCCAAAGTTCATATTCATTGTGAATGACTTGTTGGCAGGCAATGAAGACAGATATGTAGTTTCATTGATATTTGAAGCAGTTATCCTTGGTGCCTCAAAATAATTATCTTGGTTGAGAGTGATGGGAACAAATCCCTTATCAACAAAGGATCCTTGAGTGCCATTGACACTGGAACCTGTGACAGTTCTAACTGATGTGTTTACACTTACACCTGTTGGAGTAGTAACTCTTACATTTGGACGAATTTGATCAAATGAGATGTTGTATGTTCCTCTAACATTAGGTCCACCAGCTGTCTTACTTGTATTGAAGTGCAGCTCTGGGAATCCACCAACATTTCCAACAGATCTGTCAGTTCCCTTATCTGTATCTGAAACATCAACCTTGACATGATAAGAGTCAAGAGTGATTGGATTTGATACAGTTACTTCATTGAGGTTATGAGTTGTGTTGATTCTTCTAAGGGACACACCATCCAACTCATACTTAAATACCAAGTCACTGGAAGAGTGATTCTCAGTCAAACTATTATCAATTCCTCTTGTAATTCCAGTCAGAGAACCTGCACCAACTCCAGTATATCTGATAATTTCTCCACCAATCTTAGCATATCCAGGATTTGTAGAAGCAACAGATACATTTTCAAATGTTCCAAAGTTGGAAGTGCTGGCAATAGAAATATCTCCTGTTGAAGAATTGCTATATGCTGAACTCAAAGTTGTTGGTGTAATGTCTGACTGAACATTCTTCAGAGTTACTGTATTGGTATTTGAATACATGCCATGATTTCTCTGGAAGATCTTCATGTGAAGACCATCACTATCAACTCTGATTGGTGATTGTGGAACAACGTCTCCACCAACACTGAAATTCAGAGTTGTGGTGATTCCACTGCTATTAGTGTACTTGAGATATTCCCCAGAATCAGTTCCAAATCTTCCTTGAACTTCAGTAATGATCAATTCATTGTTTCCATAAGTATCAGAAACAGAAAGCCTCATTCCAGAACCAAGAGATTGGTTACCAACTGAGATTGGAGTAAGGACATCGCCAATAGCATATCCCTTTCCACCATCAACAATAGTTGCTGCAATAGCAACACCATTGCTTATTGAAATGTTAGCAGTTGCATTGAGACCAGTTCCAGTAACACTTGTCAGTGCCACTCCAGTGAAGTTATAATACCCAGCAGATGGTGTGTAACCAATACCTGCTGTTGTTACAGTCAGAGTTCCAGTTGCTGATCCAGCATAACCAACCAAAGATCCAGTTCCGTCTGTTCCCTCTTGGAGAATAGTATTTCCAAGAACTAATCCTGAATCTTGAAGGGTTGTTCCAAGACCAACTTTGATGTTTCTTGGAGTTAAGCTGATTCCATTTGCACTAATTCCCTCCAATTCAAATGGCAGTTGTGGATTGAAGAATTGAACTGAACCTTGCGAAACAAAATCTGCTCTGTAAAGAGTAAACTTAAGATCTTCATACTGGCTAGGTGTCCAAACTGCAGCATTCTGTGACTTGAAGAGTGAACCAAGAAGATTCTGAGAAGAAACAAGAACCTGACCTGCTTCTGTTGCAAGAGTTCTTATATCAGCTTCACCAAGTCTGGAGATCCAAACTCTATATTCAGTAGAATCTGAAAGGAGAACAAGAGCATATTCTCTATCACCTGCAAGGTAAACAGGAGATTCGAATGTTATTCTTGTTGGTACAGTAGCATCTGAAGATGTTACAATGCTTGCTGCAGGAACTTCTACTTCAGAGTATGGAAGAATGTTTAGAGTTGGTGTTCCAATCAATACATCACGAAGTTGAACAGTGACAGGAAGAACATCATCTTTCTGTGAGAAGTAAACATCTACGCTGGTTACATAAATTCCAGTGTCATCATCAATAAAGAATGTTTGTGCCAGTGGGTCTCTTCTTGGTGCTGGAGGTGGTGCAGGAATCTGAATAGTTGCAGAAGCACTTGCACCTGCACTTGCAGAATCACCAATTGTTCTGGTCTGGACAAACTCCTCAAAGGATACTCTTGCATTTCTCAATGAAAGTGTGACTTCCTGAGTATTGTCAATATCTCCTTGTGAGAAGAATTGCTCAACTGCCTCAGTGGTGACTTCACCCTGAATGACAGTATCAATTGGACTACTGGTGAGCCTGAATGTATTTCTTCCAGTTTCAAATATGGGGAATGCTGTATTGGTAGGATCAGGAACTCTATATGATCCAATCAATGTTCCAACTCTATCTGTAACCAATCTTACATTAGTTACCTTTGCTTCTGCACCACTGCTGAGACCTCTCAGAGTCATTCCAGTTGCAAGATATCCAGAATACTCTGGCCATGCTTCCTGAGACAGTGAGAAAGTATCAATGTTCAGAATGGTTGATGATTCTGAATAGGTTGCTGGAAGTGCATTATTTCTGTCATATGGATTAGAATCAAATACATCTTCAGGGTTGTTATATGGACCATACTTGTGGTTTGCTGTTGCAACTCTAAAGTTGATAGAAGGAGCACCAGATCCAATCAGTTGCTCTTGTGCATCACTCATTCTACCTACAACATTTTCACCAACTGTAAAGGTTCCTGAAACCATTTCAATTTCAACTAATTTGCTGAGGCAGAATGGATTGACATCAACATTATCAAAGAATGAATACACTCTGGTGAATGGTTTCATTCTGGTTGCAGTGAACTCAATGTTACGAGTTCTCATGAAGTGAATGATATTTCTACTAACAATTCTGTCACCAAGAGATTCAGTATCAATAACCTCAGTTACAGTGTTTTGTGTGCCTCTTCTCTGTTGGTTAAGATTAACTCCAACACTACCATTGACACCAACATTAACTGTTGTTCCACTTGCACTTGCATTCATTCCAAGGCTAAAGTTTACATCAACACCAGTTGTTTCCCAAGAATTCCAGATAATTGGACTTACACCCTGTCTAAGACCATCAACTTCATCAATGGTCTCAACTCTCATTGCATCAGCAACAGCATTGAATGAACCCTCTTGGAGAACATCTCTAACTTCCATTCTATTGACATCAATCCAAACATCAACAGTTGGATCAAGTGCAATAGAACCCTGATAGAAGGTGACAAGGAAAGGAGTTACACTCTCAGATCTTGTAGCAAATGGTTGATCTAACCATTCAACCTCATTGTAGTCAAGAGTAACTACTTGATTTGTTCTCTTGATGTTTGTTCCAAGAATATCAGCATATCTGGCATCTTGATTTGCTGCTGTGGTAGTTCCAACACCAGCAATAGTGGTGTTGCCAATATTCAAATTGACTGCTGTAGTATAGTGAGAAGGTCTCAGAACTCTCTTCTTAGTGTCAATACTATTTCTTATACCTACACCAGAATCTTGTGGTTCTGTTGTGGAGAAATTGTCAACATAGATACCAGATTTGAATCTGTTCAAACCATTAGCATCTGGAACAAACAAACTCAGTGTATCAGATTCAATCTGATTAAGAGAAGTATAGTACTCAAGATTCTTGATTCTTTGCTCAAGTTTAGAGATATCTGACATTTGATATCTCTTATGCTCAATAAAATCTACCTTTGCATCTGATACGTTGTAAAGATATGCAGGAAGATATACATTAGCAATATTCAATGCACCATCAATTGCTTCTGGAAGTTGAGGAAGATCTGCTGGAACACCGTACTTGACAGTAAATTTACCATCTTTATCGATGAACACTCTATCAACTCTTGGCAGATAGTAATTGTAAGAGATTGTTACTGATTCATCAGATGCAAGAACTTCTTTAGAACTGTGCTGACCACTTGTAAATATTCTTCCATAAAATTCAAGTGGTGATCTTGACCCTGCAGTTACTGTATAGTCACTTACTCTTGGTCTTGCATCAATCAAATCAGTATTTCTTACATCATTGATTGAAGAAATTTCAGTATTGTAATCAAAATCATCATATGAATTTACAATAGTGATATCTCCACTATCAGCAGATTCATAGTAGGCATTGTCAAAATAAACAATCAGTTGTTTGGAAGGTGTGGTAGAATTTGGTTTTTTAACAATTCTGGAGAAATCATAAATGGTATTCTTTTGACCATTTACAAGAGTATAATCTCCAGTTACATTCTTACTGCCAATGTTGATACTATTGGCAACTGCACTTACTCCTGAACTTGTGAAATTGATAACCTCACCATTTTGGAATACAGTGTTGTTCTTATAGGCAAATCTGATATTAGTGTCATTTACTCTGACAATATAGGTTGCCCTTGCCCCACTGATAGTTCCATAAATTTCTTCACCAATAATAAGATCATTAGTTGTTGCTGTAGGACCATCAAGTGATCCTGTTGTCATAGAAGGTGCAACAGCATCAGAGGTATCATTAGATTCAAAAATACCATGAATTTTGATTACATCGGGAACATTTAAAGAAATTACTGGGTCTTGAACTCTGGTTCCAAATGGATAATCTCCATATGTAAGACCATCATTCAAAGTTGTTCCGCCAACACCAGATGCTGAATTAGATGATTTGTCAATTACTAAACTATTAGCAATGTACTTTCTCTTAGTTTTTGAAGTAATTTTTGACTTTCTCAGAGTAGCAATAACTGTAGTATCAGAATCATTAGTACCCAAACCATTGATGGTTAATTGAGTAGATCCTGCTGAGAAATCTAACTTATCTGATGTTAGAGCTTCTGTGCTGCCATCAGAACGAATAACAACATATCTCTCCTCATCAAATGGCAAAAATACTTCATTTGTGCCTGCAGACAGAGTTGAAGTTGAATTATCAGTAATAGTTGTGCTAAATTGCTTTCTAATTACTAAATTTGAGCTAGTTAAATCAACTGACTCAATATTATTCTTTGGAAGCCTGCTATAAAGAGTATTATTAGAAGCGCTATTTCCACTTCCTCTGGTATTTTGGAATTTTGACTCAACAACAGTGAAGTCAGTGACTTCTGTGGTTGTTGTTGGCAAACCTCCCTCTCTAAATGAGGTTACAGTAGTAACTCCAACAATTGTCAGTGAATTTGTATTGACTTGAGTGACTCTTGCCAAAGATGGAACACTGTTGGTAGCAACAGAATACTGAACAAGTGCTCCAGTGGTTACAATTCCAGGGAATGCAATGGAAGGTGTTGTTACTGTTGAAACTCCACTATTGTGAGCTGTGATTGACGCAATACCAATGACAGTTTTTGGATATTGAATCAAATCTGCAGTGAAAGTGGATCCAGAACCTACAATACCATAAACTGACTTAACATCAGATGCTTCATAGTTGGTAATATCAGTTATTGTTCTGGCGTTTGTACTTACACCATTGAAAAGTAACCTTTCTCCAATGAAGAAATCTCCTTGAACATCATATGCAGTTACAGCAGTGCCTGCACTGACATCATATCTCAAAAATGCACTTGCTCCACTGGATTGACCTTGAATAAAGGTTGGAGTTGTTAAATTTACATTTTCATTTACAGTCAGATCTGTATATGTTTGAATATCAAACAGAGAGAGATCCCATTGATTGAGATCTGGTGTGGTTGTGTCATAAGATCCTGATTCTAAAGCAAAATCATAGATTCTGGCAACACCAATTTCATTTCCAGGTGCTGTTGTCTGAGTATCACCTACTCTCTGATCTCTTAAACTTAGAGTATTTGATGTATTGAACCCAATTGTTGCAGATCCATAAACCCTATTGCAAGTAAATGTTGGACCAAATCCAAAATTGACTGCCTGACCCTCTAAAAGGTTAGTAGATCTTGGTTTTGGTACATCAAGGAATGAAGTTGCTCTTTTTTTGACTTCATATCCTCTAACGTATGCTCTTCCTGGAGAAATTTTATAAATTGCTAAATCATCATTTGGAGCATTTCCAGCTTCTGTGGTTTGATTTGAATTATATACTCCTCTGTTGCCATATCCATTGTTAAGGCTCTCCCTAACAGTGGTAACAAACTCTTTGATGTAATAATGTCCAGATTCATCAAAAGTTCTTCTTGCTAATTCTTGTCCAAGAAGATTATAATCAGTTTTATCTACAAGATCTCTTAAAACACCATTTTTTACATCTGCCAATTGGACAAAATTTTGATCATTTATGTCATCTGGCAGTTTTTTGCTCAAAGTGGTGGTGATTTTTAATCTATCAGCACCAGGAGCAGCAAAATTGTTAAATCCTTGAGCATTATCATTCAAAGATGAATCTACATCTGAAGAAATAATCTGCTCATCAATAGTTAGACCAATTCTATAGCTAGGAGTGTCTCCATATTGGTCTAAAATGAGAAGTTGACTCCTCACATCAACAAAATAACCTCTAAGGAAGTAAATTCCATCATTTATTGCAAATCCTGATGCTTTTGCAGCAGCATTTGTTGAGATTGTTCTGGCAAAACCCTCCCCAGCACTAATAAAAGTGGTTGCGAAGGTGATACTTTCATTAATCAGAAGGACTTCATTGTCCAAAAACTGATTAGTTGCTAAATCTGAAGTACTTGAATCAAAATATTCAAGATAAATTGTATAATTTCCCCTTTCGGACTGTTGATCTGTGATATATGTGACTACTTTTGCAGTGATTCCAGAAGTTTCTCCTGTAATTTGCTTACCAATCAACTGATCCAAGTAAAGCGAAACAGGAATTCCAAGGAATTCTGGTTCAACTTGGATAGCATAGAATGGATTTAAGTATGTGACACCACCAGGAATTACCTGAGCGCCCTCTTTAAAGAGATGATTGCCTACATCTTCAATCTGATTTTGAAGAATTGACTGTAAAGTAGTTAATTCTCTTGCCTGAACAGGAAATCCAGGTTTGAAAAGTACTTTATAGTAATTGCTCTGCGGGTCAAAATCGTCAAAATAAGGAGCAACGTTGAGGTTAGTTTCCTGTGGCATAATTCTTTAGAATTGCAAGATGATTTTTACGTCTTCTTTCTGTGATGAGGACCTTGTTACGGAAGGTCTATTGTCAACATAAAGCATGTTACCAGAATATTTTTCTGATTCAGGTTGGGCAACACCTTTAGTGAAGTTTTGACCCAGATAGTATGTCCTACTATTTATTACTGTCGAAATGCCTTGGAAACTTGTTTGAATTGCCAAGTTTGAACTTCCACCAACAATAGTGAAACTTCCTCCAGAATTGATATCAGCAGTAAATCTGTTTACTCTAAAACCATACTCTGGAGCAGTATTCTGAGATCCATTATAGTTGAATCCAGCATTAGCATTGTCTTGCCAGTACTTCAAGACACCAGTTGTTTGATCATAAGAAACTACTCTTCCAATAGCAGTAGATCCAACACCTACAGTTTGAGTGATGTATTGGTCTGGGTTGAAAGTAACACTGCTGTATCCTGCTCCAGTCAATTTGAGTGCATAAACAGCACTTGCTTTGTCCAGAGAAAGATTTGTAGTGGATCCATATGCTTTTGGATTTTCAATCAATCCAACAGCAGCAAATTGGTTTCCTGTAACAAAATCAGGATTCTCAGTATCATTTTCAAATCTGGAATAGGTTAAAACATTATATGCACCAAGTTCTCTATAAATGTCAGCACCATGTCCACCAGGAGGAGGAATGATGACATTAAATACTGGTGCAGTTGTTCCTGTAGGAACTCCACCAGCAACCAAATCTACTGTTCCAAAAGTATATCCACTACCACCATTTGAAACTGTAATACTTTGAACTTGAGAATCATTATTAATTACAATTGTTGCCTCTGCTCCCTCACCATCTCCCAGTATAGGAACACCAGTGTATGTTTGATTTGCAGTCCCAAGAGCAACACCACGATCTCTAATGGTGATAACCTTCAACTGACCACTGATAGATGCATTAGTTCTTACAGCAGTATAATTTGAGTTGGTTTCCCAATCAGATGGAACAGGAATATAATCTGTTGAATCAAACTTGATAGCTTGTGATGGACTAATTGTATAAAGATATTTCCAAATGTAACCATCACCACTGGAACCAGCAGCTCTTGGTTCTAAATCAGTAAATGTTGGTTCATCAAGTGAGGGTCCACCCTGAAAATTATTTTCTGGAGTGGCATTGTTATAGAGACAAATATAAACTCTGTAGTCAGAATTCATTACATAATAATTTGCATCATATATGTCAAAGACACCAGAAGGTTGTGATGCATTATTTCTACTAATGTCATTTCTCCACATGTCATATGTGGTTCCTGATGTCCAGGATCTTTTCAATACAACTTGACTCACATCACTTGGTGCTATTTTTTTCAGCGCCAACATTGTGTCCCAATACTTATTGTTCACCTCTTGAATATTATCAATTGGTGATGGGGGTGTGGTGTCCCATGTAGATTGGTAATCCGTAGCATTTGGGATTCCAATGAATGTGTAATAAGAATTTGAGCTGGATTGTACTCCAGCCACAAAATTCTTTGCATTCAAAATACGAAGTTGGTCAGTAATTATAGCTGCCATTTTTAAATGGTATTTTTTTCTTTATGTATTTAGTGTGTTATACAATATAGTTTTTGAACTTCAATGAATTGAATCTGGAAACTATAGCAGATGTTGTAATTCCAGTAACCCCAGAATCACCATAGAAGTTAAAATCATTTGACTCTGTTCTTACATCAAGAACAATCTTACCCCAACTATAGTTGCCCATATTTGGTGCAGTTGTAGTTCCAATTCCAGTTCCAACAGTATCCACATTGACAAAAATTCTTCTACCAACAGTAGAAACACCAGCAACTGTCATTTGTCTATTTTCAAAACCAGCAACCTGGTAAACACAATCAATAAATGTTGTTCCAACACCAACTGAATTACCATCTACATCTTGAGATGCAAATGTGCTTCCAATTGAAATGTCTGTATCACTTATTACCAGATACTCAGAAGTAGATATTCCACTAATTGTAATAGCAGTTCCAACAACACTTGCATTTCTTAATGGGGAATGCATAGGAATGAAGAGATCAAAGAAGAATTGATCTTGCGATCCAGAGACGGTTGTTCCAACTCCAACTACAATTCCATCATCACCAGTGTATGAAGTGACATTTGCCTTCTCTCTAATGACATTTGGAGTTTCAATCAGAACGATTGGTGGATTTGATGAAGTGTAACCAGTTCCTGGAGATGATACTGTCAATGTGGCAACAGTTCCAACGCCACTTATAGTGGAAGTAACACTAGCTCTTGATGTTGTATCAAGTCCAACAGGATTAGCAATAGTTACTTGTGGAGCAACTGTATATCCAATACCAGGATTTGTTATTGTCAGAGATGAAATAGTACCCAAACCAGAAACAATGGCAGTTGCTGATGCACCTACAATATTGTCTTGTGAAACAATTGTAATGACATCTTGGAATGATCTGATGGTTGCCTCATTATTAGCATCATATAGTGGTCTTACAGTATCAACATAGATTCTATCAGTACTGGTTCCAACAGATTTCAAAATATAGGAAGATGGATAAATTTGTGGTTCATATTGAGGTCTATCTTTACCAACTTTTTGACCATCAATAATTCTATCAACTGTTTGCTTACACCAGATGACAGGTCTTGAGAGTGATCTGTCGGTAGTAATACCAGGAGTAATGTATGGGTTTGTTGTTACACTATCAACTGTATTGATTCCAGTTATGATCCTTGGATCTTGATCAAGAGCAGGAGATTGATTTTGATCTGGGTCATAGTTTAATTCAATATCATCACCAACTTTTAAAGATTCAATAATATCAACAAACTGAACATCTAAACCATCAGTTCCTTTGTAGAAAAGAATTTTAGAAATGTCACCTTCCTTTGGTGCCTCATTAAAGTTAATTAAACTACCACCTTTAAATGTATATGAAAGATTGGGTTCTTGAAGGACATCATTAATGAATACTATCAAGGTTTGTACAAGATCAACATTTGAACCTTTTCTGGTTTTGGCTGAGAATGGTTCACCATTAATCTTCATGGCAAAGGTATTTTGCAATCCATCAAACTCATTATCAAGAGCATCAATAACTTGCAGTTGTCCAATATTCCAACCAGTGAACTGATCACTGAAAGTTCTATCAATAGTAATTTGGAATTCATTAAATGTTTTAGTTGTATCAGTTGGAATACCGCTCACACCACCAATATTCACTGTCAAAATTTCATCAGGTCCATACCCAAATCCATAATTGTTAAATTCAAAGTTAATAACACTCGAACCTTGTCCCACAGTGATATCCACAGTTGCACTCTGACCAGAACCAGTCAATGAATCAGAACTATAGACCAAAGGAATATTTGAATATGGAAGAGGAGAATCAATCACTACTTCTGGTGGATTAGTGCTGGTATATCCAGCTCCAGGATTTGTGATGGCAATACTTACAATATGACCACCACTAATAGCAGCAGTTCCAATAAATTCAATATTTGGTGTTCCTGAACTGTAAGTTTGAACCCCTACATTGACAACTGTTTGAATTCCTACTCTATATCCAGATCCACTGTTTCCAATGCTAATGGATGATATTGTCCCAAGACCAGAAACAACAGCAGTTCCACCAGCAGAAACAAGAGGTTGATATCCAAATCCTTCTGTTGAACCAACACTAACAATTTGTCCACCAGTTGGATATGCTGTTCTGTTTGGATCATATCCAAAAGGCAGTTCTGAATTTCCAGTAAAGGTAATTGTTGTAATACCAGTTACTGAACCCTCCTCCAAGTCGTAGTCACCTCTCTGAACACTGGTTGGTTGTTCTCCTTGTGGGAGTTGGAATATTCCATTGATCAAAACAATAGCATTATCTGTAGAGAATCCTGCAACATTATTTTTATCAGAACTTAAGGTAAACTGACTACTGATTCCAGTGAAATCTCTTGAGATGTCATCAAAGACATAATTTTTACCATAAGTATCTGTTGTAGATCCAACTGCTGCGGATCTCATGAAAGATCTTCCTTGGAAGGTGGAACTTGTAGTAATTCCTGTCCAATCTCTGTTATCAGGATCACCACTTGTAGTTCCAATTGGAGTATTTCCATAAGGAGGACTGGTAAAGTGAAGTGTGTTTTCTTCAATATTGTAATTACCAGAGATCTTGGTAACTAAGGTTCCAATATTATGTCTTACTGCTTGAGAACCCATTTGTGCTCTTCTAACAGTGACATTATTGGCACCTCCAACTCCAACACCAAGAACCAGCATATATTCATCTTCTATTTTTATCAAATCATCAGCAAATATGGAAGATATTCCGCTCAATTCAAAATTAGTGTCAAAGACAATATTATCTGCCAAAGAGTGAGTTACACCAGCAGAAATGATTGGAGATTGGATGATATTATCAATAGCAATCATCACTCTTGGATTTGGATTTGATGACCTAATGTGGTGAGAAGTTCCAATACCAACAGTTGTAATATCAAATGTATTAGGAACAGATGCCAAAGCATCCTCAGCAGTTGCTGCAAATCTCAGATTTACATCACTGTTTTTAACAATATAAAGTTCTGTTGGAAGTTTATCAGTAGATCCAATTCCTGGAACAGTAGTTGTTGCAATACCAATTGCATTTTCTGTTCCTGTTCCTGAATACTGATAAGTTACCTTTTCACCAGTAACAAAGAAGTGATCAGGAATTCTAACAAAGTTTCCAGTCAGATCAACAATAGATGTGCTATTTCCATCGAAAGATCTTCTAAAGATCTCCAGTCCATTATGCTTAAGACCAAATGAGGTTGCCAATTCAAGTCTGGTTCCTCTATATTCTCTTGCATGAGTTGTTAGTTCAGTATTTGTGAATCCAATTCCTGTTGGAAGTAGATTAGCATCATAAACCAACATTCCCATAGAATAGGTTCTTACCTCAACATCAATATTTGGTTCTGGAGTAAATGTGAGGTGATTTCCACTATCAGTGCTGAATCCAACAGTACCCAAACCTGCACCAGAAGACATATTTGCAAATTCAACAAATACTGCTTCATTTTCATCAGTAATTCCTGTTAGAAGGATTGCTTCAAACATTTCATACTCGTTATTTGTCAAATCTTCAACAGAAACAAGATTATATGAACTTAAGATTGGATCATGATAAGAAGCAACATTTACTGCTGTTGGGGATCCAGATGCAGCAATAGAAGCATAATGTGAGGTTACATCACAAACATCCAATCTTACAGATCCAATTCCAGTTGCTTCTGAGTTAGCAATGGAAACAACATTAGAATTGGCAGTTAGTGCTACTCCAACACTTGGAATGAAATCAACTTTGATTTGAGAACCATCAATATATGAATGGAAGGTTCCAAATCCAGTAAAATCTGGAGTCAAACTCACACTAAGATCACCAAACTCTGTCATATAGACATCTGTTCCATCATGGAGGATGTTCAATTCAGATGCAGTGAATTGCTGCTCATCATTTTCAAGCATGATCAGAGCCTTAGATGCTCTGTATGTTGATGAGATAGAAACAATTGTTGTGGTTGTGGCAGCAGCAACATTTGTTTGATATGAATTTATGAGCGAAATTGTTCCAATGTTAGTTGAACCAACACCAGTAACATTGTTTATTGCATCAAATGATACTGATGACAATGCATATCTTGTAAATTCATAATCATTTGGATAGAAGTTGATATTGAATCCATCAGATGTTGCTTGATAATCATAGTATCCAAGTTCTGCTCCAGTTTCAATAGTTGCATACTCTTGAATATAACCAATCTCATCATGCTGGAGAACAGATATAATTGCTGCTTTTCTTTCTCCCTGAAGATTTATATCTTGTACAAAATTGAATATCTTTGTGTATTTCACATGATCTGAGAAATCAGCAATTGCAGTGTATCGAGTTTCTCTCTCATTGCTGTTAAATTGTCCACTAATATCATCAATGCTTAAAACTCTGTTTCCAAAGGATTCGAAGTAATCAACAAATACGCCATTTTCAAAAATAACTTCTGTAGATGTTATAATTCCATCAACATTGATAGTTTTTTCAGTAGCATAGTCAAAATCATAGACACAATTTAATTTGCCTGTTCCAATAATATCTACAGTAATATCAACTCCAGAATCTTGTGTCTGAACAATTCCTTCTGGAGTATCTTCTTTACTCTCTGCCACATAATCTGCAAATTTTGCAAATCCAGCAGTGTGGTTCATGGAACTTACTGCATCATCCCAAGTGCCATAAGGGATACTTGACTTCAATGAGTACGATAAAGTTTGATAGTATTCATTATTTGGGAGTCTCTGGAGATTATCATTCAGGAATCCAGAATTACTCTGCCATCCATCAATGACTGTTGCTCCTGCTCCAGTGATAACTTCTGAACTGAAGTTCAATTTGGACTTAATTGTTGCCTGTGCCCCAGAACTCTGTCCAATAATCTTTGTTCCAACAGTGAACTCTTTGTCTGTAGAAACAATGACGTATTCACTAAGAGGATCCCATCTTCCAACTACGCCAACTTTAGTTCCATTGGTTACTCTCTCACCAACAAAGAAATCATTTTTCTTTAGTTTAATGTCAAAGATTGGGAAATGGTTTTGTGGGATTGCTCTTCCTGCAGAATTTGACCCATCAACAGAACCAGGTGAACTCCCATCTTGAATGTATGGATCAAGGCTATATTCAACATAAGCACCAGATCCCCCTAATTGACTATCTGCTGCAGTAACTGGGAATAGGGTATAACCATAGTTTTTAGAATTGTATCCTTTACCAGTTGTTCCAATACCACCAACACTGATATTCTCAACCATAATATTTTCACCAACAGCAAATGGGAAATCTTCTGCATTGCTGAATTGGGTATTCAAATACAATCTGACTACCTTTGTAGCAGAATCATAGGTCAGTGAAGAAATTCCAACACCATTGCTATTTTTTACTGGGAGAATTGTTGGTGTTGTATTATAAATTCCCTGAGTATTTTTCAGTATTCTTACACTGGTATCACCAAGAGAATATTTTAGATCAACATCTTCAACAACATTTCCTGTAAAACCATCAATAACAATAAGATCAGGTGCTACAAGATAATTTTTTCCACCAGATGAAATACCAATGCTCTCAAATGAGGTGAGTGGATCTACTTTTAAATTCTCTGGAATGTTTGCAGTTACTCTTAAAGTGGTGTCTGATGGATAATCAAATCCAATATCATTGAATTTGGTTGTGAGGATTCTACCAACAGAAGTGGATTGTGCCTCAAGTATGGCACCACTACCAACTCCACTAATTACAGAGGTAATTCCAGGAAGAGTTCTATAATCCCTTCCACCATCATAAATCTTTAACTGTGTAATAGAACCACTTGCACTGGTAGAACTGGTTTCATATGAGATATTGGAATTGGTTGTATTATAAAGAGTTGCCTCCGGAGCCACTGGCACATTATATGAGAAAGTAGTTGTACCAAGTCCAACAATTTGATAGTTTCCATCATACGCAGTTTTGACTACTTCAATTTCATTAAAGTTTGAAATTGTATCATCAATTGAAATGCCCTTCTGATCATCTGGAACTATGTCCAAATTAGTTGGGGTGAACTTATAATAGAGATTTGTAGGAACATTGTCAGAAATATTCAATGTCAAATTTGCAGAAGTATCAATTCCAATTTTTCCACTGGAAGATACTTCAAAGGTGCTTGAATTGCCAGAAGTCAGATAATTGTTGTTATACTCTTTATCACTATAAAGAGCAAAATCAAAAGCAGAATATCTGGTGCTGTTATTGACGAAGGACAGCGATGAATCAGAAAGATCAAATTTAAGTTTGATGTTTCTATTTGACTTTACTTGTGGATTGATTTTGGAAAGAGTACCATCACCAGAACTTGTGATATTGACATACTTTGGTTCTTGAGATGAGAGCTCGAAGTAATTTTCAACAAGCCTAATCTTTGTTTCATTATATGGAAGAACATAATACATTTTCTCATCAACAAGACCACCTGCAGGAGAAGATGATGTGTGAATTACTCTATCTCCAATATTGAAGTATTGATCATCAAATGCAATGGTATCATTGGAAATATCAATGTCACCTGCTGTAAATGATTTTGGATCAAATACAATTCTTCTATTATAGGAATTATATCTTACAGAAACTGTGGTAATTCCTATTGGTTTGACTTCAACAAAAACTCTATCAGAAAGTGAAAGATTGTGAGTGCTTGCTGTGGAAACAGTAACTATATTTTGAGTTACTTGTCCACTAATAATGTTATCGTAGTTTGTTGTGAAACTATGAGTATCGCCAATTCCAGTATTGGTGAAATAGAGTAAGTTAGTGGATGTATTGATGCCAACATATCCAGTGCTTCCCATTCCAACTTTATTGGAACTAATGCCAACTAAATCATTTGTAATTGGAGCAGCATAAACATATTGGAAGTTTGACAAACTATTGTAAGAAGTTCCACCAATTCCATTCCAAACATACAATGGTGTGCCACCATTTGTTGAATATGTAAGAATGTCATTAATCTTTAAATTGTGGTTGGGAATATAAATTGCCCTTGTTGGTACAAATACCTGTGTAGCACCAATACCTGGATTTGAGAAGGTGACTGTGGTGCCTATCCCAGCACCTGTAGCAGTTCCTGTTCCAACAGATTCTGCTGGATCAAAATAAAGTTCCCTATTGATGGTGAAGTTTTTGTCTGTAGTAAGACCACTGATGTTTACAGTAAACTTTCTGGGATCTTCATATAGAATTTCTCTGCTGGTATGAGCAACACCTACAGTGTTGTTTTGTGCTCTAAGAACACGAATTCTTTGAGTATCTGCATCAACATTGAGAACTTTTACCTCCTCAGTACCAATTCTCAAAATATCATTTGGTCTGATATTTGGATAACCAAGAGCACCAGAAACATAGAGATAAGTAACATCTCCAGTTGCTGCCGTGGTTCCAATACCAAGGGTCAAGACAAAATTATCACTTCTAACACCAACAGGATAAGACCCATTAAATCCTTTGAAATATGTGGATATTCCAGAAATCTGAACAACATCATTGGTCAACAATCCGTGAGGTGTTGCTGCAAATCCAATGTAACTTTGATTGTACTTGATAAACTCTACATTATAGATGCTTGTTGAAGCAACACTAATGGTGTCAATGGTCTTACCAGAAATTCTTGAAACTCTTACATCAGCACTTCTCCCTCCAGATCCATCATTATTGAAATCAACTCTATCATTGATTTTATAGTTTGTTCCACCAGTAAGAATACCAACGCTCTCAATAGATCCAACTGAAGCAGATGTAATATCAATTGTCTGAGGTTTCTTCTTCTTTGAATTGAAGATATAATCATATCCACTCTTATCATCATTTGTGTGATAGACCTGAGTGCATCTCAAGAATGAACTGTTCTGTAAGTTGTATTCAATTTGATTTGATGTTTGTCTAAAGTTGAAGAGGTTTGGTTGTGAATTGTATTTGTGACCAATCAAATATGGGAAAACTGGTCTTTTATAATTTTTAAATGGACCTGATGAATCAACTGTAGAATTAATAGTAGCAAAATAAGCATAAACTCCATTTGGATAATCTGGAGTTATGCAATATCTTCCATTGTGCTCATCAAGATCACCCTTTCCAGTATAAACATAATCTTCAATGAAGAATCCTTCTGGATAAACTGTAGTTGGTGGTCTATTGGTTGTATCTGCCTGCAATTCATATCCAGATACCATTCTCTTGATTGTTCCACTTGACACACTTGTGAATCCAAATGGTCCATAGATTGGATTTCCATCATATGCCCAACCAAGTATTGGTGAATGATACTTACTGTCTGCTTCAAATCCACTAACAAAAGTTAAATCGGCATTACCATAAACTGGTTCATTACCAGAAACAGAATATGTGTGCTTTCTTAATTCTCTTGGAGCATAGATGTGACAATATTCAAGAGTTTTGTCATTGATGCTTTCTTCCACAAAACCATCATCATCTTCAATAATGTTAAAGTTTCTTTCAAATAGGTTGATATTCCACTTTCTAATATTGGCATTGATAATAGCGCCAGAACCAGCAGCAGTTACTGTAATAGAATCTGCTGAACTATATCCTATTCCACCCTTTGCTATGACTACATCTACAATCTTTCCATCTCTAATGATGGGTGTCAATGCTGCATTTCTTCCAGTAGAACTATTGATTGTAATATCAGGTGGTGAATTATATCCATTTCCACTACTTTGAATAATAATATCTGTAATGATTCCATTATCCACCACTGGAATCAATTGAGCATTTTCTCCACTTCTAAGAGTGATATCTGGTTGTCTATCAAAATTAACTACTTCAGATGCGCCATACCCTACACCACCTGCAGAGAGGTCCAGAGAGTCCACAGACCCCCTGAAAATTGGTTGTACTATGCAGGAGAAGTTCTGCCCTGTATTAGTAGAAACACCAATATTTCCTTCTACTGTTACAGTGATTGGTTTGTAATTAAATGAACCAGTTCCTTCACTCAAAATATCTACAATAACACCATTGTTATAGTAGTAATCTGTGGGAGTTGCTCCTGTTCCTACTTCAGACAATGAGAATGTGTCATTATCAACTTTAACAACATAGTAATCCTTAGTTGTAGAAACACCAGAGAGATTTGATCCAGTATATTTGATTATTTCCTTTGATTCATATCCATGACCAACGATCTTGATTTGATTAAGAGAGGTGTTGATTCCAGAGGTTGGTATAGTTCTCTTTTTATTTTGATATCCAGTTCCAGAATTAGTTATTACAATACTTGAAACAATATTCTTTCTTTGAGCAGATTGTATCCTCTGTATTCCAGAACCAAGAGAGGTCAAACTGACAGTATTGATTCCAGAAGTGGCATCAGATTCTTTTGTGTGAAGTTGAATGGAGTAGTCATTTACAAGATTGACATAATAGGATGCTCCTGTAGAAAGACCACCTACATTTGTCAGATTATTGGAAATATATACTACCTTTTCGCTTTGAGCAAACTTATGGAAAGTAGAGAATCCAATGGTATCATTTGTAATTCCAACACCAACAGTATTTGTAGTAGTAATTCCCGCTTCTGCATTGAATTTTACTGAATGTATAATAGCAGACATATTTGGTTCTGCTGCTGCACCAGTTCCATTTCCACCAGAAATTCTAATGGTTGGTTTATCAACATAATCAAATCCATTATCAATAATATCAATTCTCTTTAATGATCCAGTTACACAACAAGTTCCTGTGGCACCTGTTCCAACTTGATCTGTAATATGAAGCGTTGGGGGATTAATTACATCATATCCACTTCCGCCTTTGGATGCATCAAAAGATAAGATATCACCATAAGCAATAGTGTCAATGGATTTGTAGTTTAGAATTTCCACACCATTGATTAACATTCCAGTATATCCTGGAACTGTTGCGTATTCTCCACTCTTATTAACAGGTGGAAGAATACTTCTGTAGATTCTTTGTGGGGATAACTCCTTATTGTAGAAGTTATAGTAGATTAACTCATTATTCGTAACTGTCCCTGTCAAGGACACATAGTTCCCTGCAAAAAGATCTGATCTGCTTCTTGACAGTTTGATTCTGGATTGATCAATTCTATAGACATATAAAATACCCTCATCCACATTGCTGAGTTTATCTTCACTTTGAGTTGTGATTGTTATTCCATCAGCATTTGTGGTAGTTGTAGTAATGATTGCTGGTTTGTACCAAACAGCATCACCAGTATATAATCCATGGTCTGTGGAAGGTGTGAGAGTAATGGTATCAGTACCATTAAAGGTTCCACTGAAAGTTACTTTTCTATCGTATGGATTAGATTCTACACTATAATTTGGAATAGAGTTAGAAGCTACCAGATATTCCCCTTCATAATTTGTGTAAACATTTTGAACATTGCAAGGAAAATCTTCAAGATTTTGATAAGTACCTGAATTCCCCTTCAAGAGTTGATTTTCTACCTTGAAACTATTAGTAACTGTCACAGAACTGGACAGATCTACCTGAAAAGTCCTCTTTCCTGTAACTCTTTTTACAGTTCCAGTTACTGTTGAATTATTATTACTTACATCTATAAGATTGACATTGTATCTTTCAGATAAAAATACTTCATCATAAGTTGTTACTTCATAACTATTTTCTGTAGCATCAAGAAGTTTTACATTTTCAACTTCCCAATTAGTTTTAACATTATACAACCAGTTTTGAGACTTCTCATCATTTTTCTCAATACCAATTGATTGCAAATTTATCTTATCATCTTTCTTGAAGAGATATGTTTGCTCATTCTTTTTAAAATCTTTTAGAGTAGCAGTTACTCTTACTTCAATTTTTTCTAAGGTATTAATACCAACATAAGCATACGCATACTGATCTGCGTGGATATTGATACCTTTCCCCAAAGATCCATAGATTCCACTTACATTCAAAAACTGATTGTCATTCTTATCAAGATATGTTAATGTGACATCATTTCCATCAGAATCTTGAGATATTAAAGATCCAGTAGATCCAAAACCAACAGTTGAATCTACATCAACAATAGTAGATCCAGAAGATACTGAATTTAGTATTTTGGTTACAGGATTTGGAATAAATTCACTGAAAATAGTTCCTGATACATCAATATCCCTTTGATATCCAAAGTCAACACTCAATCTATAATATTGACCTTGGTCGTATTGAATCTGCTCAACATTAGTTACTGAACCCCTTGCTCCAGTTTGATCCTGAAACAGTGTAAGGTTAGTTAAATCTAAAGGATTTCCAGTTTTTTCTTCAACTACTAATTTTTGTACAATTCTATAGTTTGCATCAGATGGACGAAGAAGATACTCAGTTGGTTTAATGACTTTTACATCTACACCATATAATGCTCTGAAAAGAATTTCAAAAGATTCATCAGTTCCTTTTGACTTGTAGAAACTGTCTGAGTTGTATATGAAGTTTCTTTGGTCCAGTCCAGTGTATAAACTTCTATCAGAAAAACCAGGAACAACTTGTCTCTTAAGTTTTTTAAAAAATTCCTGGAGGAAGAGGATATTTAGATTATAAATTGTAGATCCTGAACTATGCTCATCAGAATCAGAGGTTGAAAATACTAATTCATCTGGTTGGTTTGATTTAGTATATGACGTAACTCCACTGAATCCTCTTGTGCAGTTGACAAAGGAAGAGTCAGTTTTATATTCATATCTGATTATTTCATCGCCAATCTTGATTAAACCATTAGTTTCTGGGAACCCTTCTGTAAAATTACCAACAGAAGAGGTTTCAATGGTTGTGTCACCATAAGATATGTCAGACAATAAGACAGTAGAATTTTTTAGATTATATAACTCATCAACTTTGACATACTGATCTAAATTTGATACAAGATCAATCACTCCCCCTTGATACTCTTGGGAGATATAATATTGCTCTAGAAAACTAGTGAGTAAAGGGAAGTCCTCTCTCACATAACGTGGGAGTTGGCTAGCAACAATATCCTGGAATTGAACTCTATCTACTGCCATTTATCGACTGCTACTTAATAAGAATAAGTGGAACCACTAGTACTAGTGATAGTACTATTTACCGAGGTTTGTGAAGTGCCCATTGTAGATGTAGTGGTTGAAGAAGTTGTATTGGGGTTTGCCAAAACTGCTGTACCACGTACCAAACTGCCATTTGAATAACTTGATGAAACATTATAATTTGTTCCAGAAACATCATTTCCTGAAGCAATATTATCAGCAATCATATTGACAGTCACATTAGAATTATCTAACTGCATGTAGAGGTCTTGGAGACCAATGACATCATTAGAATAAGGTGACACTGAAATCTCAATCAGAGGAATATCTCTTACCACTCTTGTGGAAATGATATTAATCGGATTAAGTTTAATTTCTCCCTTTTCATAGTCAATAGTTCCGATGTTCCTCTTCACAACAACAGGTTCTGTTGCTGAATTGAGTTTGAACAAGAATACACTACCTGTCTTAAGATCTGAATTTGCTTGATCTCCAAGATAAACAGTTCCATTAATTCCACTAACAGTGAATCCAGATGATTTAATATTATAACCAATAACAGTTCCACTCATGGCTCCTGAGTGACCATGGTTTTTCACATAAAACCTATTACCAAAGCATATTTCATATTCAGCAAACTGATTTAATCTAGCTTCCATATCTCTTCTCATTGTTATGGTTGAGATGTTGGAAGTTATAGCTTCATGACTATTATCAATTACATTTTGATATTTACTGTATTTGAATCTTGCACCAAACTTATTAAGGTCAGTTGAGTTTGAGTAATTGACAATATTTGATGATATAATTGATCTAACACTTGCAGCAGAAGGTGCAAGGTTGGTATTGTAATAAACATTACTGACTGCCTCAACATAGAGATATTTCAAATCAACAATCTCAGGAACAATTCCTGCAATTGTATATCTTTTCAACTGTTGTTTGATGTTATCTTTAATGTTTGATGAAAGGAAAACTCCATTATAAGGTTTGATGCTTACAAAAACCTTTCCATATGCTGGTGGGTTCAAATCCTCACCACCAAATGCAGATACAGATTCAGTTTCTGCATAGATGGTTGGAATGATTGCTTCATAATCTGCTGCAGTCACTGCTCTATTTTGAGAAGCATAGATCTGTGTAGAATACTTCTTGATAGAGTTTACTGATTCAATTGATTTTCCACCATAAGAAGTTTGATTTGTAGTAATCAATGAAATGCCATTAGTTACCACTGTTCCATTATTATCTACAATTCTACCAGCAAATGAGAAGTTATTGAGATTATTTCCTTCTGCACCATTAGAAATAATATAACCTACTGTGACATAGTTTGGATCTTCCAGTGCTTGTCCAAATACGCCATCACCAAACAAGAGTTCATATCTCTCATCAGAAATTTCTTGAATAAAATAAACTGGAGATGTGGAAGTAACCTCAAATAAACTATCTGCCAACCTATACTTACGTGACACTGATGATGATTGAGATTCTCTTACAACAACAGTCAAGAGTGATGTATCAATTCCCGCATTATTCAGAATGAACTTCTGATTTGGATTTCTTGAGGTATAAGTAAATGCTTGTTGAATGTAAGTACCTTCATACACCTCTATATTGTTAAATAGAGCCAGTCCAGTGCTATCTACTGGAACAGTAATATCAGAGGGTATAGAGAAGGTATAGCTGGTATTTCCAAAGGTATTTGCAGTGGTCAATACCAAACCAGCTCTGAGAGTTAAAGTGACTGCATTGGTGCTGGAAGCATCAACAAGAAAAGAAATGTTTGCTCTTGCTGCTTTTCTTGATCTTGGAACATAACCAATATTTCTTGCCAGAGAAACAATATTCTCTCTCAAAGTGGCGCTATCAATGAACACCTCATTGGTGACCATGTTAGCATTATAAGAATTAATATATGTGTTATATGCTAACGCATCAATAATAGTGGAAAGGTTGGACCCTTCATAATCATAGTCAGTAAAATTAGAGTTCGCCTTTAGGTAATCCCTAATGGAAACTTTAATCTGATCAAAGTCTAAGTTACTAAAATTTACTAGAGGCATTTACCTAGTGGGCTGCAATGCGAATGTTAATTCTTGTGGTGGTATGTCTGCACCAACAATATAATACTGAACTGTAACGTTCAATTCATTTCCATCAAAGTCTGGATCAACAAATACATCAATCAAATCAACTCTTGGTTCATGGTTTTCAATTGTTTGTACAATCTCATCACGAACTACAGAGGCAGTAATACTATCCATATTTTCAAAAAGGAGAGCATTCACACCACACCCAAGATTAGGTGCAAAGGGACGCTCTCCTTTCTCAGTTAGTACCAAATTACGAAGTGACCTGGCAATAGCAGTCTCATTCTTCAGAGCAATTAAGTCCTCATTGAGAGGATTGATCTGAAAAGAACCACTAATGTCTTTGAATCCTTTACTGATTCTTTCAACAGGCACTATTTAACACACAAGAATACTGCCATTATTTAGACACTAAAACTCAGATAATGGAATAGGTTCAGTCCCATACTCCCAGTCATCATAATCATCATCATTACGAATCTTTTCATGCAATTCCTTTTGAATGGCAAAGTCATGCTTCTTAGGTGTTAGATCATCATTAGCAATCTCACGAAGCATTCTCTGAGGATTTCTATGGTAGTCAGTAATTAATCCATCAGTGCCCCATTGCTCATACATGTATTCTACATCCCTATCTGGATTGGGATTGTTTGCCATCTGTTTTCTCCTGATCAGGTTGAACAGAACTTTTTAAGGGGTTGCTATCCCTTTCTTTTGCTGTCTTCCAGAAGTATTCTTCTTCATCACCCATACCAAGTTTATCATATCCACACTCTACCTGATAGTACTGTGTAGAAACCTTGAAGTCAGGCATCTTTGGTTCCTTAGGTGTCAAACTATTATCATAGATTCTAAGTCTATTATTAGGATACAAACAATACTGTCCATTGACCAGTTCAATTAAATTATGTGACTTGTGTTCTGCAGGGTTCTCACTGGTTGCCCAATCAACATAATCAGGGTCATGATGGTAATTATCAATGGTACAAACATAAGTTCCCATCATAGTACCATGATCTCTGGTATAACATTCAAAGTCCATACTACCAATGAACTTCTTATCAATACTAACTACCCCATAATCCATACAGTTCCAAAACTGTAGGTTAGGTAAACTCATATCAGGATCAGGTAGTTCTGGTCTACTTAGAAATGCACTAATAGGTAACTTATCATACATTGCACCATACTCTGGTAGATAAGTCTCAAAGTAAAACGCACGCCCTGGAATACTCTTAGCAGATACCCATACACCCTTTACAAACTCCCCATGACCACTCTGATGGTCAGTAAGGTACTCTTTCCTTACCCATACCTCAACAGATGGTAAGTTAGTAATTAAACAAGACATAAAGGAGTAAAAGGGATCCTTATCATATCTATAAACAAAAAAAGAGGGTCCTAAGACCCCCTCTCTATATCAACCTTTTCCTTGACCGCGATAACGCTTGCGCTTTGCATTACGACTACTTGCTGCATACTTAGTATGTTGACCACACCCTTGACGAGTTTTCTTGGGTTTGGACTCAATCTGTTTTGCACCAGTCAGTGAAGGACGCTTTGCCATAATTAATCTCCCTTAAATCAAATAACCCGAGTTTTTTCGTGCCCAACGCGTATGCGGGGGTCGCACCAGATCTCAAAGCCTGCCTCAATAGCATCAAGACAGAAACTGACATCCTCACCACACATGTCCTGTACTGCACCAGATTCAAAGACTTGCATCTTAGGTGCAAACCATGGATACTTCATCTCAGAGTGCTCAAATACACCATTCTTGATCAGTACCCAACCAAAACCTGTGTAATCCACAGTGAAAGGACTCTTACGCTTTTGAATGCCATCAACCATCTCATGGTTCATTACACCACCATTGTTCCTGAAGTCATCCTCTTCCAACCAGTGTGCAACTGAGGTGGTTCTCCCGTCTTCTGTGGAATACCAACCAGCAGAGATAGGATGTTCCTTCTCAGGGTCTACACTACCATCTTCATTGACTGCTTCTGCAGGTAGTGCAAGATCACATAGTTGCCAGAACTTTTCACTATTAAACATAATATCACTATCAATCCATAACTGATAGTCATACTGTAACTTACCATCCCAAGGAATCTGATCAGGTCCCCTTAGAACATTTGCACCAAGACACTTACAACGTGCAAAGTTTACCATAGATGAATAATCCTGAGAAATCTGAATACTCATCTGATTTTGTACAAGATCAAAACACAATTGTACAAAGTTCTTCATAAAGGCATATGAACAACCACGCCCAGGAAGACAAAAGACAATTGCCTTGCCTCGCATCCTTTCTTTGATTGCATCATAATCCCATTCTTTCTCTTGCTTAGTATTGGGTTTAGATGCTTTGACTGTAAATCCTTTAGCCATGAATTAGAATCACTCCATTCAATGAATATTATATGTCAGTATTTAGTGGGTGTCAATAAGATCCCTCTTTGAGTTCCTTTGAAGGTTGCTCTACTTCCTCATAAGACAAATCATCAGTAGTATAATCTGTCTTCATTACTCCTACAAGATTATTGAGTAACTCCCAGTTGTTTCTAAACTGATCTTCACTCAATGAATGCAATACACAACGATCCTTCAAGTATATGTGAAAAACCTTTGAAGGGGGTAAATTTTTCTGGGGAATTTTTTTCATATACCTTGAATCAACTTCCATTTTTATATAGAATTACCATTAACATTGTTCCAAAGAACAGCACAATGGGGACCCTTAATAGTCCAGGAAATCTTATCATCCACCCAACTAAAAGTACCCTCCAGAAATTCCAATAAGGGGTTTCAGAGTGTCTCATAGTATCTGGAAATTTTTTTTATAAAGAGGTTTAGAAAGAGCTCCTGGATGTATCCTTTTGTAGGTTAGGGTAGTTTGCTTTTTTCGAAAGGGGGGGGTTACCTTATACCTTATAACCACTAAGCCAGGCAGGGTAGGATACGCTCAGACTAATTAGACTGCCAAATAAGTATAACACTGTCCCCCAACATTGTCAAGGGACAGCATCACAAACTGT
>Ga0255751_10000637_pt1 | contig 32842 bp, 25 predicted proteins | sample 071ome_20_FD_179951 | JGI IMG/M metagenome (GOLD analysis project Ga0255751, IMG submission 179951) | Coastal salt marsh microbial communities from the Groves Creek Marsh, Skidaway Island, Georgia - 071412BT metaG (version 2) | ecosystem: Environmental > Aquatic > Marine > Intertidal zone >... | reverse complement strand
GTATAGCGTCTCAGTCCTCATCATCAAAGGATCTGAGGCAGTTCTCCAGCTGGCACATCATCTGCACGTCGTCCATCTGGTTAAGTTGGGCAAGTTTGGTGGTAAGTTTGATGGGAGCATCCATCATGAGATCAATCAAGAAATTGACCTGAAAGGTCGTCAGATCAAGCGAACGGGTTTCCATAGGTCTAAGGGGTTAGAGGAAATGGGAGAGGGGGGTTGCAGGCGCTTCTAGACGCCTCTCAGCGACCTCATCAAGGCGCTGTAGGATCAGTTCAGAATAGTCGCGGTGCAACTCACATCCAATATAGTGCCTATCCATGGATTTGGCAACAGCAGCGGTGGTGCCACTGCCCATGAAAGGATCTAGGATAATGTCACCTGCTTCACTGCCTGCTAGGATAGCAGGTTCAATCAATTCACGAGGGTAAACAGCACAGTGAGCACCTTTGTATGGTTTAGGTTGTACTGTCCACACACTCTTCTTACGCTTCATGCTAGCACCATCGACTGTGGGTTCTTTGATAGACTCCACATCAAAATAGTATCGCTTGCTCTTACTAAGCAAGAAGATATATTCATGTGATTTGGTGCAACGATCACGCACACTCTCAGGCATAGGATTAGGTTTGCTCCAAATCATATCCTGACGCAGATACCAACCATCAGCACGAAGTGCAAATGCTAGCATCCACGGAATACCAATGAGATCTTTATCTTTAAGACCCTTAAGTTTGTTGCCTCGTCTAGGATTTTTGATTTGTGGTAGATCTTGGTTGCTGGATGCCATAGACTGCTTGGGCAACGCCTGACCCTTGCCAGATCGATAGTTATAATAACTATCGCCAATGTTTACCCAGAGTGTGCCATCATCAGTGAGACAATCACGCACACCACGAAATACCTCAACCAGTTGTTGGATAAACTCTTCAGGCGATTCTTCCAGACCAATCTGTGCATCTTCGTTACCATAATCACGCAGACCATAGTATGGTGGTGATGTCACACACATGCGAGCGCGGATACCAGACGCTGCGAATTGTTGCAGCGTCTCTCTACAGTCACCGTACAGAATAGTATCCTTCAAAGCGCCTCCTTAACAAACAGTTCTTCCATTTTACCATGATTCATACGAAATGCAGTACCACGATTGCGGAGAGATTTACCAATATTATTCTGTGTACGCATACGAATATCAATAGCAATCATATCATTCTCGATAGCAGTGCGGAACAACTGTTTATCAGTACCAACAAAGCGGAATGCCTCATTATAATGGAAGTATTCCACACCATCACGCTTCTCTACGTCCGCAAATACTTTAACACATGCGGGAAACTTCTTAGCAAACTGGTCTACTAGAGTATCCCAGTCCCACTTGACGATGATAGTATCACCATGCACAACGGCACAGTAATCATCAGTGGTCACAATAGACAGACCACGCTTGTTAACAGTCTTAGTAACAGTAGATTGTCCACTCATCTCACCAATCTTAGTGGTGTGAGGGAAACCATACTGTGCAATATAATCTTTCTGGGATACAACCCACTCACCCTCTTTGGTGAACAATGTCTGCTTACCACCAGCACCTTTACGCGCTGCCTTGAGTTCATTGCCCACAAGATCGGGACCAGAGATACAATTCTCTGTCAGTCCCAGTTCTTGTTCTAGAGTATGACCCACGCCAGTGTTACCTTTGCGATGGGATTTGATAAAACCTCGTGCTTTGAGGGTACAAAACTTTTGTTTGAATGTAATAAGATCCATGGGTAATCCTCAATGAATGTGTTAAATGTGTGTCAGCAATAGACAGGAGAGTAATCTTTGCCAGTGTATGCTTCAGTGTTGAAGTCAGTCACCTCAGCACCGTTAGCAAGGTAGTTACGGATGTCGTAGAGAGCGTCAGACTTGACACGGGTGGTGAAAGAGGTCATCTGCTGAGAGATCTCTTCAGTGGGGTGCCAGATCACACGCTTGACGAAACGCTTGCCACCAGCAACAGGATAGAAGTCGATCTGGGTGGCGGAGGTTTGGAGTTGCATGGGGTGTTCCCTTGACTACCCTTATAGTATGCCATGAAAAAGGGGGCAGTGCAAGCCCCCTGTGACACTTATTGAACTGGCGGACCAGTGACCCATCCCACGATGCTGCGCCTGATACCTTTGGTTACAGGTCTCACGCAATGCATTGTGCGCGAATCAAATACAACTAACGTACCACGTTTATTAGGAACTGGTTGTATATCATACTCGGGTGTATCAAAGCGTCGAGCGCCATTGTCTGCTTTAGTGTATGCTATCAGCATTTCACCACCTTCATAATCATCATTTAATAGAAATGAATATGATAGTTTACGAACTTCTTCACATGGTTTACCTGTTTGAGGATCTAGAATTCCTCTCACTTCATCATGATGCCATGTGTAATAGTCTCCCTCATGATAGTTTGCATATTGAAAGAGATTGTGGTCATAGTAATGACCTAGTTGCATATGAAATGCTTCATGGTTAGCAAGACTGACATAATGCATAAAGAATGCACCAATCCAGTGATGTCCTTTGATTAATTTACATTGAGTCGAGCGAGCACTGCTTTTAGAATTTTTATTCTCTCCATGTTGAATGAGTGCATCACCCATTTCTCCTAATTCTGGACGATCAAGTTCTTTGATCATTTCATCTAGAATAGTATCGGAAAGATTTAAGTTATATGCCCAATGTCTCTGCCAACTCATGCTTCACCAAAAATAGGAATAATATCTGTCTTAGCGTGTTCAGTCTTGTTAATGTGCTGCTCCCACAACGCGGCGTCTTCCAAATTGTAAAAGATCGCTTCTTGGCGGGAAGTGCCTTTCTTCTTGTTCTTCATCCACACAACTGCGTACTTCATGCCAATATTCAGGATAAACGATAAGGTTAGCATAGTGACGACCCCACCGTGAGTTTTCACTCGTAGGAAGTGGGATGTCCCTGAAACAAATACTGATATAGTATTCGCTTACGAAAGAAATATAACCTGTAGTGCCATGATATTCTACAGGTTGGAGCAACTCAAAGTTAGTCAACGGTCTCAAACCCAGATCTGTTTTGATTCTCAGGTTTGGGTAACCTAAACATCTCTTTGAGATCGTTAAGGTCGTTGATTTGTGCTTGTAGTTTGTCTATTTGATGTTGCAGAATCTGAAAGTTAGTGTCATTATTATTCTGCATCATCAACATGTTTTTTACTACTGACTTGAATTCGTCCTCGTTCATGATGTGTTAAATTAGTGAGTTGACGTTGTAGTTCTATCTCAACTGATATCAGTTTACCATACAAAAATTCTTTGTATTGGTTGTCCTGAATGAGTTGAGTGATGTTATTTAGTTGCTGCAATGCAAGCAGCAAACGCTCTTTCTCATTCATCAATAACGCTCAGGGAGTTTATCATATTGCCATTTTTGGGCAATTTCATCTGCGAAGTCAACGTCACGGTGACCCATCATAAGAGATTTAAGATCAACCGCACGATCCATTTGCTTTTTGTGATAATCTATCACATCCTGCACACAAGATAGAATCTCTTCATACGCTCGTCGTGCATCGACTTTATCATCTTGGAGGTAATCATCGATGCAATCTTGCATACGATCTTTGCGTTGGACTTCATACTCTTTCTGCCAGTCATGTTGAATAATAGGGCGTCCTTCAATAGTCATTAGTTGAATTCCTCATTACGGCAACGATCAAGATATTCTAGCACTTGGGAGCGCCATTCCATCAACTCATGGTAACATTTTTGATTGTGAGCACATTGGCGCAGTGCTGGGTCTGGTTTGAGAACACTCTCATAAAACAGACCAAGGGCATCGCGGCGTTTCTCGTGCTTGCTGTTGTCCATGGTTGTCTTTCGAACTAAGGTTAGTATAGCATGAGGTTTTGCGTTCAATCCCGAAGATAATCTTAAGATCACGCAAGACCTATAGTATATACTACAAAACAGTAAAAAATGGGGTCAAAAGACCCCAATCTTAACATTAACAAAAGGATTTAATAGAATTCTTAATAGCACGTTGTTCCCGTGCTTCTTCGAGATCGATAAAATCCAACTGCCAACTACGGAAGTATGTACGCCAGTTTTTAGGCATCTTTTCATAGACAATACCAGCAATATACTGGTCAATCATGAGAAGATTAAATCCTTCCATTTCTTGGGAATCAACACTACCATTGAGACCACGAACTCTAACATAATTAGAGTCTTTATTAGACCACTCAGAAATAAAACGAGAGCAGCAATCAGCGTTATCTACAGTAAGATCAATCGCCATGTTAGAAACACGAATCATAAACTCTTTGAGTTTAATAAGATTCTCTTCTTTCTCTTTGTGTTTAAGATAAGACATAAGAGCAGCAGTAGTGTATGCTGCTTGCCAACTAAACTTACTGTGCTTACGACTCTGGAAAGCAGGATCATTGAAGATATTCTCTTGAACCCACAGAATAGACTCCTGAAGTTCAATCACGCGAGGAAGAATCTCCATATTGTTCGTAGTCCTAGCACGAACAAATCTATCAGGCCAACATCCAGAGGATGCATACTCAACAGGAACTACTTTACGAAGTTCGGAATGAGTGATATACTGACCTTTGTGAGCAAATACATTACGATAAGCACCATCTAGACGATCACATGCTTTCTCTGCATCAGTAGGTGCATCGTACATAGAGTAGATGCGACGAACTTCATCAATAGAGTTTACAACAAGATAGGATACATGAACCTCTTCGGGTTGACCATCAAGGCAAATACCCATCTCCCAAGATAGGTCACGAGTATGACCATCTGTTTTGAACTTGGTGCCTTTCTTGTATTCGATACCACTATAGGGATCGACACAATCACATCCAAGGATGACACCTTTTACTTCAAGGTGATCTGGTTGCAGATGAGAGAACTTTGCTTGATTTACTTTAGAAGCAGCGCGACGTTTATGATCACGCTGAATGGGGCAAGTATTCCATTCTTCACGCCATTCACGGAGACTAATCCACTCGTAAAAATAACGAAGGTTGTCCCCAATAGGGATAAATTCAGTAGACACTGGTAAATTGCGACGTTTACTTAGACATTCTAACAACTTTTAGGGAGGTTGTCAATCTCCATCGTCTACCCGATCTACGGATGCAATGTCGCAGACAGGCACCTCATGCTCATTACCAATACGATACCAATGCATCATATAACCATGAAGTTCTGGATGTGCTTGGTATTCTTCTGTGTATTCAAATTCACCCAGATACTTAATCTCACTGTCTGGGATATTGTGATCACGGAGCATCGCTTGCAGTTGCAGGTGCGTCAATTCATATTGTGTGGGGACTTTCATGCTGTTTCACAAACGCCCTGCTACCATAGCACAGGTGTCAACCCTCTGTCAAGCAGGTGGTGCAGCGTCTTTGTTTTCGTAGGGGACTTGACCATCTGGACATACTACCATAACATGGATCCAATGGTCAAGGTCAGGGCAGAGAGATGGTTGTGGGAACCACTCGAACCCAGCATCTACTGCCTTGTTCTTTCCACCAAACTGATAGAATACATGGTCATGTGCAAAGATCTCATCAATCTCTGCTTCTGGAATGAAATCAACATACCATTCCTTTACTGCTGCTTTCTTCTCATCTGTGAGTGTGTGATACTTACAATTATCAATGATGAGAACATACTTACCACTAGCAGCAGAGTGTGCCGCTGCTAGTTGGTTGATTGTCATAGGATTTAATGATACTAGTGCCATCAGATGTCTCCGTCTTCAATTGCAGTAAGTAGAGTGTCAAGAATATCATCAGGTGCAGAATATGGATCGCGTAGAAACTTAACGCCCATGGTCTCAATCCCTGTTGCAGATAGAGAAATAGTCATATATGCTACCATTCTCTTCACATACTTACGATATGCAGTTTGTGTCAATACAAATCTGTGTTCATCCGTAGATAAGTATTCTTCTTCAGTTGTCATTCTCTTGAAATAATCAGGAGAGACAGGGAACTTACATTGCATTGGTTCTCTACCATTGTTAAGTTCGGGTAGATTGCGTAGTTCTGTTCTATATGTCACCCACTGTGCTTTCTCTGTATCAGTTAGAGCAGCATCAGGGAGTTGACTCCAATCACTGTCATCAAGCAAGAAATTACGAATCAATCGAACTTTATTCCAATTGATAACGTTGTTCTTAACATATTCAGATTTAATTAAACTATCAAGATCAAAGTCTTGCTTCTCTTTAAACTGTAAGAACTGATCATATAATTTTGTATAGAGTTCGGTAATCTCTGCAGTAGAGAACTCTTCAAGATCAAACTCATAAGATTCCCAAACATATTCACCTGTCTTGGCATTCTTACGATACTTATTCTTAGTCATGAAAGCATCACCATCTTGGAAATAGGCAAATGTTTCCAATCTATCCCTGTCACTATCCCAGATAGGATAGATGATGGGAAGGATCTTCAATGTCCATTCATCATTAGGGAATACCTTTGTAATGTTATTTGCCATGATGCTCTTATCTAGAGCATTCACGTACAATTTCACATTTCTATTTGCATGTGCCATATTACTTAGATTTGTGAGCCCATCCTGTCAAAATGTATTTATCATGTGTAAACACCGTGTTGCCACGATGTACATGAGTCATGCCTGCTGGGAATATACAAATTCTTCCCTTCTTCGGTTTAATTCTTCTCTTTTGATACAGAAACTCAGTCTCTGCTTCACCATCAGGAAGATCATTTAAATATACTGTCCAAACAAGTTCACGAGATGCTGATTCATAACTCATGTTCTCATAATGCCAGACATGATACCCACCACCAGGCGGGGTGATCTGACACTTAATAATGTAAGAAAATAAGTTTACTTGTTTTAAATGCGAATACTCTTCACAATAGTGTGACAAACAACATGTCAAATACTCATTAACTTTATTACACAGTTCTGTATCATAGTCTGTTAAGAATACTTGAGTATCATGCCTGCCCGTCTTGCCTTTGTTGGTAAACTGTTTATTACCAGCGCCAACTAACTGAGAGTTGCCAGCGTGCTGTTCGACAATCTTATTTGCAAAATCAATAATATTGTCACATAATTGTGGGGGGAAGAAATTGTCCCAGACTCCAATAAAGTCTTGGAAATCACCATTCATTTTCTCCACGGGAAATAACAAATCTTTTTGTTCCATTAAGTTGATTTAATAATATATTTACACCTGTGATACTTAGTTACCAACGGTACATATGTGGTAATTTCAGATAATGCTGTGGTAGAAATTGGTGTAGATGATGTCATAGTAAATACACCATCTGTAATTGCAATACCACTCTTGGATGCGGGGACATTTCTTCTTACCACATCAATACCAACATCAGGACCAGTGCCACCAGCATTACCAGGAATAACGGCATTTGCAGTTGGAACAAATACCTGACCAGTAGATTGTGCATAGAACAATGTTAGTCCTGCAAAACCATAGTTATCACCCGTTGCACTAGCATTATCTCCACCTGTTGGTCTGATCTGCTTGATATACAATGTAACATCGTTATTTCTAGCAGGAGAGTTGTCAGCAAGAGTTACTTCAGTTTGTACCCAACCTTGTGCTGGTGTTGCGGCAGCATATGCAGTATCTAAAATACTCTGTGCATTGCTAGTGCCTACACTATAGTATACAGCAAGATCCTCTTCTGGTACATCACCACCATTTAATCCACTGCCTTTATTGATAAGGAATTGTAGTTTTTCAACATCAGCAAGATCTAATGGTCCAAGTTTCAGTTCACGATCACCAGCACCAGTAAATTTAATATACTTTGTTACTTTACCGTCAAATGATGGTGCTCCAGTTCCTGCTGGGATTGCAAATCCACCACTTGCTCCACTGCCAGTGCCAGGACTGAATACATCAACATCATCACTGGAAGATTGTGTGATATTACCCTGAGATGGTGCTCCTTCAGGTACACCAGCAGCATTACACAAGTAGAATCTGGTATTAGGTACAGTCGGTTGACCTTCGAAGTCAGTTCCTTCTTCTTGCCCATAATATTGAATTTGAATACTTCCTTTTGTACCAGCAGCAGGAGTAGAACCACCACAACCATTTGCACCGCAATCCGCACCATTTGATGGACCTTGCAAAACGTATGCAACAGGTTGTTGAATCTGTCCGAAGGAAATAACAAGTCTACCTCCTTCTCCACCACCGCCACCTTTAGGAGACTCAGCAGCAATCTGATATGTTACCTGAACAGAAACATAACCACCAGATCCTGCAGGAGATCCAAGATTATTAGCGGATGCAGAAGATATAAAGTTAGTTCTATATGCGGATGAACCACGAGATCCACCAGAACCACCGCCGTTACCATTGTGACCAGCACCAGCAGATCCACCAGTACCACCTTGAGCAGATTGGTTTGTGCCTGCGCCAGCGCCACCACCGCCGCCACCACCTGACGTACAACCAGAAGATGTGCCGTTAGCTCCATTCTCAAAGTCCATTGCGCCAGTAATGGCAAGCAACTGGTCAGTAGTTCCAGCAATGCCATTAGCACCACCGTAGCAACCATCGGTAGTTCCACCACCGTTGTAACCACCACCTGATCCACCACCGCCGCCACCGCCGCCAGCGCCCATAAATGCGTTACCAGAGGCATAAACACCAGTTACGCCACCGCCAGCGCCACCTGTGCCACCATTACCCCATGCACCTTGACCACCAGCTCCACCAGTTGCAGCACCAACACCACCGTTGCTGGCACCACCTGGTTCATATCCAGTACCTTGGTTACCAGATTTATTATTAAATCCATTTTGTCCTGCTGCACCAATAACCCAATCAAGGCTATTAGCACCGTTACCAGACATGACACAGGTTAATTTCTTACCCCTACCACCAATACCACCAACAGCACCAGATCTACCGCTAACAGGATAATTACTCCAACTACCACTACATCCAGAGTTAGCATTTGGTGGACCCGATCCACCGCCACCACCAGAGGCAACAATTGTAACTGTTCTTCCTACTTGGTTTGCTACGTTAGGAATTTGATAGTTTGTTTGGTTTGATGTGTAAACAACAGGATCTTCTGTAACAGTAGAAGCATTAATCGATGTACCACCAGCGCCACCAGAACCAGGAATACCTTGAATGCTACCACCAGCGCCACCATCGTTACCGTTCTGTCCGTCACTACCATCAGTGGCTTGGAATACAATTCTAGGATCATCAACTAGATCAGCAGGTACTAATACAGTTCCACCAGCACCACCAGCACCACCAGAATCTCCAGAGCTACCACCTTCACCGCCATATGCATAGAATGTTCTTGGTGTTCCATCGATTTCAATAGTAATAGCAGCATAACCACCATCACTTGCACTATTAGTACCTGATGCACCGCCACCACCAGAACCACGCATCAAAACGTCAATTCTGACAGTTTCGCCAACAGTATTTGCATCTGGAAGTGGTACAATACCAGAGTCTGGATTAGTACCATCACCAATAAGAGTATCAGATAACAAAATGCCAGCACCTGGTAGTGTAATTACATTTGTTTTACCACCAATAACCGTCTGATCATCAACCACATACATTCTAGGTTGTGGTGTAGTATCCACCTCGTCATAATAACCATCTGCCAACTTAACAATAACAGGACCAGTTGCTGGTGTTGTTGATGGGGCAGTTTCTGGAATATAATTAAAATTACTTACGCCAAGACCAGTTGCTTCTACACTGAAAATACCATTATACTCTGTTTGATCAGCACCAGAGACAGAGACAACATCACCAGCAGATAGTCCATGAGATGTTGTTGTGTCAACTGTAACATATCCAGAGTTTGAATCATATTGAAGAGGACCAGCTAATCCAAGTGGTGGAGTTGCAGTAATTTTATAACTGATAGTACCATCACCATTATCAATAAAGTCACCAATTCCGTCAATGTTACCAAACGTGGCAAGACTACCACTAGAAAGAGGAGCACCAATCAAACCATGTGAGTGCTCAAGTTGTAGGGTGTTTGGTGTATTTGGTTCAAAACTAATAACACTAGCTCTGTTAGTTCTATAACATGCAGCAAATTCATCAACGGGAATTGATCCTCTTTCAACAATAGTTGACTCACTTGCTTCAGATGTTAAAATTTTGTGGAAATGTGTTGGTGGTTTGTTAAGAGGAACGTCACCAAGAGGTCCAACAGTATAGTTAACACTACCAGAAAGGTAAGCAGATACAGTAGCAGTAATATTTGAGTATCCACTAGTTGTAACATCACCGATGGTATAAAATACACCAGGAGTTTGAATCTCATCTTTAGATACAAACCACTGTCCACCAGTTTGTCCAACAAAATTATTTAATGCATCCTCAACAACTGGAGACCCAATACCATCTACAGCACCGTAACCAACAACTTTTCTATCTCTTAAGTCTGGTACTGCAAACGTACCAACTTGATAAGGTGTATCACTTAAGTTAAAAGTTTTTGTAATTCTAAGACGTGGTTGTGATAATATTGTTTGGAAAGCAAAATCAATCGTCATTAACGTTTGATCTGCTGCAGTAGGATCAAACGGAGATTGATCTGTACCTAGTTCAACACGATAAAGGAAATGAGATGGATCATACTGCCCATTCAATCCAGTTTTCATGTCTTGTGTTGGTTCTTTCAATCTATAAAGAGTGAAAGGTTTCATTGTTTTGTTGTCGATCAAGCGACCCATGCCAACAAAACAACGAGCACTAAACAACATTGAAACAGGAGACTGAATAGAATCTCCAGCATAATATCCACTATAGAATGTAGATACTGGTGGTGTTTGTTCATCTTGAATGAACAAAGTTGCTTTGGTAGGATCAGTGTTATCTAGAGCACTAACAACGAATGTACTTTCTAACCATTCGGTTGTAGTTTCATCTACACCCAGACCATACAATGTAACCCAATCACCAACAGCAAAACCATGCGCTACTTGTGTCTGAATATTTAAATTTTCTACAGTATTATCATTAGCAAACACAAAATCAATTTGTGTTAACGTTACTTGCTTATCTACATCAATGATAAAACTAGAATCATATGGAAAAGGAAATTTAAATGTAGAGTTTACTGTTTGATCTGGAGAAAATACAAAGAACCAATCATCATTATACCATAAAGTTCTTTGCAGTCCACCATATTCAGCATATGTTGTTCTTGAGAATGAAGAGGATCCACCATAGTTATTTCTTACAGCTGCATATAACTGTGGATAATCTCTAATAAGATATTCAGAACCATCGCAATACAAATAATCCTGATAAGAATACTCAGGACTTTGATTGTCACTAGAATATGCCTTATCTGCCAAGACAGGTAGAATCGATCCGATAGGTGCATAGTGACCACCCTTATCGGAATAGTAATTAGCTAAGTTACCTCTGTATGTCGGCATTATACTTTAATGAGAAACTCTTGAACAATGTAAGGCTGAATATAGGCATCATATTTTTTAGACTCATTCACATCAATTCGTATTCTAGATGATAGTTCATCAGAAGGAACAAATGTTGGTGTTGTTGTAACCACATATGTATGTGGTTCTTGAGTCAATGGCAACTCATGTTTATGTATTCCTTCATTACCAAATTCAACTGTGTCTTGAATAATGTTTGATACACCAGCATAAACTTCAACATCAGAGTCAACACTTGCATCAAATGGTAACTCAGGAAAATTGTAGTTTGCTGGTAGAACAACATTATCAAAATCATATGCTGGTGGACCACCAACAGCACATCCAGGAACACCTAAAACATAGACTGTTGGAACACACTCAGTAAAGAATGTACCAGAATATGTAACACTTCCACAGGTTGATTGTTGCACACCACCTTTAGCACCAAATCCACAACTGGTGCTACCAGCAGAGATAGGAAAATCACACCCTTGTGCAACACTACAGTTACCTGGAATCAAACATCTGTTAGATGGCGATACGTTGAAAGTACAACCAGAAAAACATGCTGCGTAACCTTCTACGTTACAACCATTGTAGTTTTTAACATTAGTTCCTCCACCAGTAGCAACACGAGATGCTGCAGCACGGCATAGTTCCTGAGTTGTTGCACCAAACCAAGAACAAACCTCGATAGTAGTTCTTTGAAAAGCAAAGTTTCTACAATTTGCCTGTGTCTCAAGACCAGTTGTAGAAGCGTTTGCTCTAACACGGGTTCTAGAACCATCATGGAAGTGAGCATGTGGTTGCATTGCTTGTGCAAGAACCTCAGAAGTTTCTGTGTAACTACCAGTAGACTTAGAAAAACCTGGTTGACCAGGAATTTCCAACACCTGACTAGGGAGGAACATTGATCCTTGGTACAATACCTCATACAATGTACCAACGTTTGTTAATACTTCCAGTCCAACACCAGATTTTTTAATCGTAGCGCCAGCATCATCAACAACTTCAATATCCAAATAAGTACCTAAGTTTGAACCAGTAGATGATCTAATAGACTTAGAACCATAGTCAGGAACCTGAAACTGATTGTCTAACAGCGTTTGCCCTTCTTTTCTGAATCTACAAGAATTTCCAGTACCCAAAACTTCTGCGAGCAAGGGAAACAACTCTGCGGAATAAACAGTTCCATCACACCTCAAGTATCCTTGTGGTAAAACCGATAGTGTAGATGTATCACCAATATCATTAGAGGACAATTGTCTTGCCCATGTAATAACAGTCCCCGTTAAAGTTCCTACTTTTGATTTTTCTTTGTTGTAATATACTGCCATTAGTATGCCCTCATAATCATCATTGTCGTTAACGATGGAGTATTTGGGTTCATCTGCACAGAAAGTGCTGAGTCTACGCTTGTAGCCTGAAGAGTTCCCGTCGTCATATTATTTATGAGGATGTTGGTAGGAAGATTCATCTGACCACGATTCATCGAAATATCAACAGTGAAATGATTATGAGATGCCATCGAGTTTGATGCAAACGAATCAGCATTGTGATTCAAACAAACTGGATATGTTTTTGTTTCATCTTGTCCAATCTCAGCAGCAGTATCTGTAGTATCGTAATGATTTCTAAAACCTTGATAAGTACCACCAAAAGGAAAAGGACCAGTGAATGCGGGTTGTTGTTGACCAGCAATAGCAGTGCCGCCGTCAGCAAATGATGCGGTATTTCCATATGAAGGAATATTTCTAGTCTTTACTACGGGAAGAACAGCAGATGCATTAGTAGTATCTTTAAATCCCTCTAGTGACACCAACGATTGGTTATCTGCGTCATACCATGTAACTCTTCTAATACCACCATTTGTATCATCAAATCTATCAGCATTTGGTTCAGCATCGTTTAGACCAGTATCAGAACCAGTTAACCATTCATTATCTTGAGTTTCAAAGTTTCCTGCTTCAAACACACCAGCATAATAACCAGATAAAGCTGCTGTAGTATATTGATCACCCTCAGGTTGTGAGTGTGAATGAGATGGTGTATGGTCAACACCCAATTTTCTTGGAATAGTTCTGATTGTATCAAAATATGCTGGATCTTCCATATCGATTCCAACAACTTTACCTGCAAGGTCAGCAGCAGGTTCTACTTGGAATAGAATATTCACATACGCTTGAACATTGGTAGGCGGTTCAGCATCTGCACCATTCTCTGTGATATATTCACCAACTTTAAGTAGAGTAGATGGATCTAAGCGTGCTGCTTCGATGTCCATCAAACTTCTACCATTAATGTTTGGTAGATTAAAAATATCAGAATCAGTATAGTTTGGATACTGATTTGAAATGCCAATAAATGGTTGTCCTGGTTCCGCAAAGGGACCATATGTATTGCCAATAATTTGTGCGAGAAGAGGATAATCCACTGCTCGCAACGTTTGTCCCCTGCAAGTAATCCAACCCACAGGGATGTTATCTTCCGAAGCACCTTGTGCCCCGTTGCCTCCCCATGGCATCATAGTGCCGATTGGGGAGGCTTTCTGTGCCTTGATCCTGTTGTAAGATGCCACTTATCAGACCTCCATCAACCACCAACCTTGTACAGAAGCAGGAATACCGATCTGACCATTGCTATCTTCTCCTCCTAGGTAGATTAGAGTGAACGCTGCGTTAGCAGTTTGTACAACTAGTTCTCCAGAGGGGTAAGGTGTAATTCTGCCACCAAGTAAAGTGCCAGTGCTATCACCTTGGATTGGAGTTCCAGAAGTTTCTGGAGTTCTTAAAACTAGGCTTGTATTATAATTTAGGTTACCACCAACATCAACAATTCTGACTGTATCACCAGTTCTAGCACCATCAGGTAGTGTTACAATTAGTGTGGTAGCAGAAGTTGTGTTAACCATATAGATCACGTTTGGTGTGAGGAACAGATCCGCTTCATCACTTGCAGAAGAAATGTAACGGGTATGTCTACCACCAGATGCTGTGTAGTAGTTGGTGAATCCAAATGCATTAATCGAGCGATCTTGCTTAATTGTAAACTCAGAAGCACCATCTTCACCTAGGTTACCGACCTTGAAGTTTTCAATGTTTGGAGAACCTAGTGTACCAACAGCAGGTGTTGCACCTGTAATCGTTAGAGTTTGCTTAATCTGTGCATTACCATCACTGTCAACACGGAATGTTGGAACATCAGACTCTGGGTTTAGAATAACTTCTTCTGGAGCAGTGACACCAAACAGGGTGAATGGACCACGACCGATAACCGCAGCATCCCAAGATACAAGACCGATGTGATCGGGGTGACCGTCATCATTGATGACAGAGAACAATCTAGTCTTGTTAACAGAGTCATAGACTTCAATCGAACCACCAGCAAACTTCAGATCGTTTGCAACAGTGAGTGTACCATTTCTGTAAGGAATAGCACCATCTTGCTGTTGCTCGTCATTGATATTTGCATGGTTCTTGCCAAACATGTTGGCAGGAACATGGAACCAATAGTTGTTCCAATCTTCAATGTAGCTAAAGACGCTCGTGTTAGATTGTGTTGGATTATTTGGATTTCTTAGTTTAATCCAGTTGGTGTAGTCTAGTTTTTGCTGGACAATATATCCTTTCTCAAGGATAATAGAACCGATAGGTACTGGAGAACCAGATGTAGGTCTCTGTCTGATCTGAATGTCCTTAATTCTAGACCACTCAGGGTGCTTAAGAACTCTTCTAACAACAGAACCAGTTGGCCAGTTGTAGTAGCTGTTACCAGGACCAGTGCCATCAGTAGTTCCTTCTACGTATCTCTTGGTAATAAATACAGGACTTCCAACGTCAACACCCTGAATATCGGTGATTTGCATGATTTCAAACTCACCAGTACCAGTAGCAGCGGTAGTTGGAGCACCAACCCAAATCAAATCATCGACTTTAAATACACCGTTACCTTCACCAACGCCTTGAACATTTAACTGTCCGACTGTAACGTCAGTTCCACTAGCAACTGCTCCAGTTAATGTAGTGGAGGGACCACCAGCGTTAATCCACTGAGGATCGAACCAGTAAGATTCAGCGATCCAGTTGGTTCTGACATCTTCAATATCAATAGAAGCAATTAGATCAGCAACGCCAGCTGGATCTCCTTCATCGATATCACCAGAGGTAGAGAATGCAAACTCTAGTTCACTTCTCATTACGAAGTTACCAAGAGTTGCAGAACCAGAGCAAGTATTCATTTCGAAGGTTAGGTTACCCTGACCATCGCTTACTTCAAAGAGTTCGTTACGCTCAGCAGCAAATGTAAATGTTCCAGTAGAACCACCAAGTAGTGGTCTATCCAACCAAAGTCTTCTTACAGTGCCATTTCCTGCCTGATTAATATGCTCTTCGACATAGATGATTCTAGTATCGATATCACACTTGACAGAAGCACCATCAGTTTTCTGAACGAGGTAGTCACCAACTTTAATGTCAGTGAATACTTTGTCAGGAGAAGTAACAACTACACTGTCAACATAATTTTGACCAACAGTTGCACTAGCAGTGAATCTAATATCACTCAGAGAACCACAACCACCATCAACTCTGAAGCTAGAGTTAACAACCAGTTGAGATCCTGGAACATCAGGATTACCGATGGTGACTTCACCAGTAGTAGAATCTACAACGAATACATCAGTGTCAGGATCACCGCAGTTAGAAATTCTGAACTTCTGTACGTTTTGAACCAGAGGTGTTTGATAGAGGATAACTTCACCCTGATCAAAGATTCCGTCATTATCGGTATCTTCACGGTCAATAATTACATAATCACCAGTCTGTAGAGCACCACCAAACTCTGCAAGATATACATTGTCGGTAGGACCAGTATTGTCTAGTGCTTGCTCAGTCCATGTAGAGTCAAACTGTACGTTGACTTTGTAGACAGAAGTGGTATCTGGATGGTCAGTTCTGATAGCAGTAAATGTACCAAATGGTTGACGCTTAACCTTAATGTAGATACCATTCGATGGTGGAGCACCAGCAGCACCAACCTGTGTTAGTTCTAGAATCTGTAAGAATTCAGGATGTCTTGCACCAGAAACTGTAGTGTCAACTAGGAGATAATCACCAACAGAGTAGAGGATCTCATCATCATTGTCGAATACAGAATACTTAAGTGGTAGGTAATATTCGTCACCAGTTAGAACTGGAAGACCCTTACCTTGATCAGTCTGGTAGTCTGCACCACCCCAAACAGATCCAACACCACCAGCGGTATCAATTTGCTGGAATCCTTCATCACCAAGTTGTAGTCTTTCGACGTTGATGATATCAATATTCTTATTGAATTCGGTTTCACTGAGAACACCATCATCATGAGCAACGATAGCACTACCAATTTGTCCTCTTCCACCAACAAAGGAGAACGAAGCAACACCACCACAGATGTGAACATCGCCGTTAAACTTAGCAGAAGCGATAACTTCCAACTGGTTGTTAATGGTAGTCTTACCACCCTGACCAGCGATGTTAACTTCAGAAGCATTTGTAGCGAAGTTGATGATCGAAGGACCACCAGAGTTAGAGAAGAAGGAAACAGTAGATGCAGAAGCACTTAGTCTTACTTCATCACCAATACCACGCTGAGTACCTAGGAAGAAGTCACCGTAAGTGTTGAACGTCTTTGTTCTTACAAGAGTATAAGATAGAGATTCGTTGTTGTTGTATGCACCACCAATCCAGACTCTAGAGTTTGTTAGTTCTCCGCCTGGTTGTGCATTTGGTGTAGCACCGAGTTGTACAGTGCTGTCATAAGATGTAGTACCAAGTTGAACTAGTTGTGGTTGCTGAGTTGTGTTGAACAGTTCAACAACTTCTACCCAAGGAGCAATTCTGAGAGTACCAGTAAATGTGGTATTAGGTAGAATATCAAATGTTCCAGTGGTAATACCAGTTCTGATTTCGGCGGTATCTGTGCCACCGTCAGTGTAAATTGTGATGTCTCTTTGGAATCTAACGTCCTCAGTGAATCTTGCATCACCAATTACAGTTAGAGCATGATCCAATTCAGCATCACTAGCATTAACACCTAGGTAACCTAAGTTTGCAGGTCTTCCTGCCTCAGGAATAGCACCACCAGCAGTAGAAACACGGAGAGTTGCGTAATCAGTTGGAGTGACATGATCACCACCAACAATAAATGCAACACGCTGTGCTGTCTTGTCACGGTCTGCAAACTCGGTATGATCTAACCAGTCTTCGGTAATACGACCACTGATGAATGCTGTACCAACTACATCCAAGTTAGCAGCAGGTGTTGCTGCACTATGGACAAATCCCATTTGATAGGAAGATTGTGGCGCTCTTGCAACAGTGTTAACGCCAAGTCTATATTGACCGATAGTTTCAGTATCTGTTCTAAGTGCTTCTCCACCAATTAAACCCCACTCCTTCCAAGAAGAGTTAGAGAACTCAACAGTAGGTGGATTTGCAGGATCAACAGTTGCAGGTGGTTCTTCGATTGTACCATCTAGAATATCACTCCAATTTAGAGTGTCTGTGCCAATAGCATTTCCAACTAAGAAGTGACAGTAATTCTTGTCTGGGGAGAATACATCACCCTCTGGAGAAACAACTTGCCATGTTAGGTTCAGCTCTTCATTAAAGTACATGTTGGAGAGTCTGATCTGAGAAGATCCAGTAATACCAACTTGTCTGTTAGTAAGGCTGTTTTGATTAGAGTCAACCCAAGTAATCTTAACAACATTGCTGTTATCAAAGATAAGTTGACCAATAGATGCTACATTCTGGAAGTAGTTTGCAAGAATCCAACCAAGAGATCCAGATCCACCAACTTCCTTACCCTTGAGGAGCATATCTCCTGCTTCGGGAACAACACCAGAGTAATTAACGTTCTGCAGATCAGCATTAACAGAAGTTCCACTATTTGCAAGATCTGAAGCATCATAATCAGCAGACTGATTAGGTGTTACGTTAGATGGGAAACCACCAGCAGTATGTGTCTGAATCTGATAGTTTTGACCATTCAGACGGGGATTCCACTCAAAAATAGCCGCGGAAATTTTGTTCTTATCAAGGCGAATATCACCTAAATCTGCTGGAATATAAGAGGTTCTGTCTAGGGTTTCATCTTGCTCAGCAAGAGTTACCTGATCCTGAGAAGCGACGTTCGAACGTACAATGAACGAATAACGCTGCTTGGTAAGGTCATTATCGTTGACAGATACAGTTAGAGGAGATGTGAAGGTGCTGAACTCAGAACCATCACCACCAACAACGGTGATATTCTCGTTAAATGTAACTGGAGTATCGAATGTGGTAACAAGTGCTCCAATGTCCTCACTGTCATCGGCAGAGTCAGTTAGAACTGCTGCCTCAAGGAAGGTCTCTTCGCCTGTAATAGCGTTGATCTTACGGTTACCAATATAGAGGTCACCGTTAGAGTTTAGACCTGTGTAGAAGACGATACCAGCGTCCTGTTTCTTACTTTGGGCATAGAAGTCCTCAGTAGGTGTTAGGACAATCTCCTGACGTGCTGGGAGACCTGTGGAGTAGTTGCCTGGTCCGAAACCAAGATACTCAAACGTGTGGTTACCAGCACGAGCAATAGATGGTCTTCTAAGTTCAACATAATAACGCTGATCAGTGAAGACATTGCTATCACCAGAAATAGGAATCTTACGGTCTTCAGAACCAGAAGTTGCATTACCTTCTTGTGCTTCAATAGATCTATCGCCAGTATATGTGTTGTTAATAAACGCTGGATTTTGTGTGAGGTCATACATTGCCTCACGAGTGATAGAACCTTTGAAGTCGTTAACAGTAACTAGACCGTGGATGTAGTTGTCAGCAGCAGAGAAGGTTGCTGGTGGATCAATTTGATCGAAAGCAAGTGCCTTTTCCTTATCGCTAGTACCAGCATACTTAAACCACAGAGGATCATTCTTGTAGTTGAGAGGATAAAGTTTGCTGATTGGCTGAGAGAACTTAAAGTTACGGAAGTTACCTTGGTTACCAGGACCAGTTGGGAATGGAGAGATGTTAGCACGTACAGCAGAGAGATAGTAAATACCATCTTGCTGGTTAGGAATACGACGCTGTAGTTCATCTACACCAAAGATGTAGAAGGTATCGTCGATGATTCCAACATCCTCAACAGACTCAATATAGTATTGATTGCCCTTATTGTCTTGTACCAGATCACCAGGAGTCATGGTGTAGACATTAGAACCTTCCTGCTTGTAGTAGTATTCAGGATAACCCTTACGGATGAGTGTCTTGAGTGGTAGAGATTTACCAAAGTCTTGGTCAGCAACCATGTCTGCAAAGACAGTACCTTGGGTAAATCTTACGTTGTCATACTCACTATACTCAAGGATGCCACCACGGATATTCTTGATGATTAGATAGTGATCAGATCCAACACTGAAGTAACCGTGAATGTTAGCAAGACCAGAAGAGAATCCAGTAAAGGATACTTGGTTCTCAACAGTGCTCTGTGTCTTGTTAGTTACAAATGCACCACCCTGAGGAGCAGTAATCTTAACTGTAGTGAAGGTTTCGTTTCTTAGACCAGATGCATTAACGGTATCAATACCTAGGTCATAAACAGTGAGTTCTAGATACTTAATATTCTCATCTAATTCATCTTGAATGAATCTACCAGACTGAACTGTTGCCTTGACAAAGCTGCTGGTGCGGATGTACAACTCATAGTTAATGCCAGCGCCAGTTAGATCTTTTCTGTATGGATCATATGCTGCATCAGTGCTGAGGTTTGCATCTAGAATTTCATCAGTTGTCCAACCGATACGCTCACCAGACTGACGTGGGTTCTCAAAGTATGCATCATAGACGTTGCCAGATACAGGCTTGAGTAGGATCTTCTGAGGTACTAACTTACGGGTATCGTCAGTTCTTGTCTTGATAACAAATCCATTGATAGGATCTCTTGCGTTCTCAAGATACTTAGGAATGACATAACGTAAGCGATAGATACGCTCATCAGCATCTCTAGTGTCCTCAAGACGTGTGAACCATGTGTCAGTTGTCTTAACCTTACCAGAGTCATCGTTGTATGCCTTATCATGCAGTCTCCAGAGGATGCTGCTCTGATATACACTAGGATCTACGCTATCCTCATCAGACTCATTCTTGACTTGTAGATACCACTTACCAGTAGTGTTCTCTAAAGTAGAGTATGCTGGGTCGAAGCGCATTGGCGAACGACGCTTGTTAGCATATACATTGAACTCTAGATCATCTTGACCAGGGAAGAACTGGACACTGTTCTGATTGTTTTGTGCATCAGAGAACGTAGTGTGCAAGGTGAAGACCTTGTTAGTTTGATAACGAACAAAGAACTCAGACTGTGCATTGATTCTACCTTGCTGAGTACCATCTTGATATGCAATGAATGCATCATCAATGTCCTGCTCACCAATTCTAGGTAGTTCAAATCCTTCGCGTGCTCTAATAAACACTCTCTGTGGTGTAACAGCAGTAGAAGGTAAGTCAAAGATGTGAGAAACATCAGATCTAATACCATTGGTAACACTGCCACCAATGTCCAACTTACACTTGTATTGATGTAGATCGTACTTGTCATCTAGAACAAACTGATAGATGTCAATCTCTACATTCTCATCAATTGTGCTAGTCTCAGACGAATAGATGTAGATACCTGCTGCCGCGTTCTCCTTAGAGGTTGCGAGCATCAACTTGGTTTGATCAGATCCGTCAAAAACATCACCAGGACTGTCGAATCTTTCTGGTTCTGTTCTTCTACCTGGAGCAATTACATAGTAAGTTCTATTAGTTTCAAATCCATTTGGTAGTCTTACCAAACGCTTATCTACATCAACATACTTACCAGTCTCATAGTCAAAACGTGGACGTGGTACAAGTCTTACAGGAGTACCAGTTTCAAACTGGTGGGCATTTGTAGAACCTAAACCAGTAGTATCTACAGTAAAGACTGTAGCACGAGCGGCAAGTAGATTGGTGTTCACTTGCTGTTCAGATCTAGTTACAGAACCAAGACCACTGTTGATAATAGTGGTGATGTTGCCAATCAGTGTAGTGATTGCAGAAGCAATGTTAGCACACTCAGGATATTCTTGTGCTTGAGTGATGCTGTAATCTACTGTTGGTGCAACGTCTGCCCATGTACCACTATCAAAAGTAAACCAGAGATAAGTGCTGGAAGAAGTTTGATTACAAGTAACAATGTTACCAGTTACCAATCTGGATCCCCTAACACCAAGTTCAATTCTCTGATCGTCGATAATTTGCTTGACATATGTATCAGCGGCAATATTGCTGGTAATCAATGTAGCACCAGATGTTAGTTGATTATCTGCAGTGAAGTCTCCTTGAGCATACTCCTCAACCTTCATACCGATGATAATACCTTCGGTAGATCCAACGTTAACGATTGCAGAATCTTGTGTGGTAGAGCAATCTTTGCGTAGGTAGTTGAAGTTACGCATCGCAGCAACTGCAATGCTTCCAACATAGTTCCAAGCATCAATTGTCTCTGTCTTCTCATCATCAATGAAGGTGAGTTCGTTACCAACGTAGTACGCTTCACCTGCCTGAACAGTGCTGATGTTTCCACCAAGTCTGAGGTCACTTACAACAGCGTCAACAATGTAGGAAACGTCACGGAAACACTTAGATGCTTCGTTATTAGTTGTAAAGTCGCCAGTGTTAACTAGTGGTAGACCTGCAAGAGACTTGGTATCTACTGCTTCAGTTACAATATCAAATAGAGTTTCAATTGTAGCACGAACATTTGCACAATCCCACTCACCATTGTTTACTGGTGGTAGACTATCAATTCCTAGAACCAGAGCATCACATACAATACCAGTTAGAGTATCGATAGTAGAAAGAACGTCAGAACAATTTCCAATTTGATATGGATTGTTTAGTACAGCAGCAGTTGGTTCCGTTCTAGCAATAGAAGTAATAGAACCAACACCAGCATCAGTACCGATTGCTTGAATGATGATACCAAATAGTGTGTTGATTGCAGATGCTTGATCAGCACAGGTTGGGTTGCTAGGATCAACTGTAATACCTCTATCGAAGTATTGTACATAAGTGTTACCAGAGGAGACGGTTACAGTCTCATTTCTCATTACTTGTACAGCAATGTCTCTAGCATATTCAAATACTCTTGCTGCTTCAGAACGCTCAGCATCAACAAAGGTTGGTAGAGTGATACCGTTTAGAACGTTGGTAACATAAACATTCGCTGCATCCCATGTTCTGTCATTGCCACCATAACGTAGGTTGTAAAGAATCTCAGTTGCAACGGTAACAACATCGTCCATACAATCCTTGGCAGTATTGCCAGTGTTTGGAGAGTATGCAGGGAAGTCAACCAACATACGCTCATATGCTTCCTTAGCAATGAACATTAGGTTGGATTCAATTAGGTTAGCAGCATCAGCATAGGAGTCATTGAGGACATTATATGCGGATGGTTGCTCTGGTTTAGTCTTCAGGACATCATCCAAATTGCCCTTACCATCAGTGTCATTTCCAATAGACTGAATAATAATTCCCATGAGAGAATCAACTGCAGCTGCAGCTGTTCCACACTTAGGTAGATTTTCATCAGCATCCCAATCATCAACAATAGTAGTGTCGATAACTTGAGCAATAGAAGTTTGGAGAGGTGTGATAGTTTCCTGTCTTAGAACTTTAATTGCAATTTCTTTTGCTTTCTCGAATGCAAAAGCTGCCTCATCACGCTCACCCTGATCTGGTTCGGACTGAGTATCATCTAAGAAAGTTGCAACAGTCCAATATGTGCCGTTCCAAGTCCATGTGATATCATTCTTGGTGAATGCATCACCAAACTCGGGATCAGCAGGGAAGATATCTAGACCTTCTGGGAAGAACTTACCGCTTTGATAAATTTGTGCTGCTTCATATGTTTTAGAGTTTCCACCATACTTAACATCCCACATTACTTCCTTGAGGACGTTAACAATATCATCCTTACAATCCTGTGCAGAGTTACCCTCAGAAGGAGTATAAGATGGGAACTGCTGAATCATCGCTTCATATGCTTCAGCAGCGATGAATGCTGCATTATTTAAGACAATATTGTAGGCATCAGCATGAATATCAGATACAAATGCTGGTTCACCAATACGGTCAAGTGTAATTTCTAGATCTTTAACATACAATCCGTTGTTGACTGCTAAGTTCATCGCATCTGCAGCACGCTTGAATGCTGTTACAGAAGGACCAACCTCATTATCTACACCGTTTGTAATTAGACCGTTAGCATCAAAGTATTCCTTGGTTGCTGCAATAGTGTACTCGTTACCACCAAACCAGAGATCTTGTGCGATAGCATCAACAACGTGACCGATGTCTCTACGGCACTTAGTTTCACCATCTCTCAAATCTCTTTCACTAAGAGCAGGGAGTTGTGATAGATTACCATCCTGAAGAACAGTAATTACACCATCAACCAAACCTTCGATTGTAGATCTTACGTTAGCACAAGATGCTGGATCTTGATTGTCTCCAGTAAGAGGATCTGGAGTAATTCCGAGATCTTTATAGTATAGTTGGTTGGTTACTGCAGCAGTCATGAACGATTTTGCAGCTTCAAATGCGGTTACACTTTCAGCAACCTCGCCAACTAGACCGTTGCTGATAGGAACTCCATTGTCAAAGTATTGTAGAGTAAACTCTCTTGTCCACTTAGTACCACGATTAAACATGTCAAGTGCAACTGCATCAATTAGATAACCGATGTCACGATGACACTTGAGTTCGTTAAATTCTCTCTCACCCTTGTTAACAGAGAGTGGCAGATCATTGAGGTTACCATCAAGGAAAATATCCTCAATAATTGTGTGTAGAGTTGCAGCAGAAGACTGAACATCCGCGCAAAGATTGCTGGTAAACTGATTATAAGTGTTAGAACCGAACTTAATGCAGTCAGGATCTGCGGAAACAAAGGTATGTACAGACTGTGGATAGTGCTGAACTGCGCCTGCTGCGGCAGAAACAAAGGTATGTGCGGAACCAGATGCGGAACCAGCGTCGCCAACATTAACTGTAATGGTGCCAGCTGCGGGATCGGATGCAATAATAGTTAGAGATGTACCAGATGCTGGGTCAGTAGAGCGTGGATATGTATGCTGTGTAGCATTTCCATCCTGATCACAAGTAAATGTGAAGGAGTCGTCAACTAGAACAACACCAGCACCAACTGGTAGGTTATGTGTACCAATATTGATAACTAATTGACCAGTAGATGCATTATAGAGAGCATCGGTTGGATCAAATGTCTGGTTAGGACCAGATGCACCAACATTTACAGTAAATGTATTTTGATCTGCAGCAGTAATTCTAACATACTTCTCACCATAAGTTAGAGAAGATCTGTTATCAGGAAGAGTATGCTGAGTGTTATTGCCGTCCATCGTGCAAGTAAATGTGATGGAGTTATTAGCAATAGCAATGCTCTGACCTACCTCTAGACCATGAGAGTTAACGGTAAAGGTGCAGTTCCCAGTCGAAGGAGAATAAAGAACACCTGCGGGAGTCATTGTTTGTACTCCCTGACCATATGGGCTGCCAGGAGCATTATCAGCAGTAATAGTTAGATCCTTCTCATAGAGTTGGTTGGATACTGCCTGTTGAATTAGATCTCTTGCTTTTCTGAATGCAGTTAGAGACTCACCAACTTCACCTACAAGACCATTGCTGATAGGTGTAGTTGCGTTCTCAAAGTATTCTGCGGCAAATCTATAGGAATACTCATTACCACCCATAAGGAGGTCAAGAGCTACTGCATCAACATAGTAACCAATGTCTCTACGGCACTTAAGTTCACCTGCTTCCTGTTGTGTAGGAGTCTCAGCAGCAAGAACCAAGAGAGATTGTGCTGCAAGAACATCGTCAACTACTTCAGCACAGTTGTCAATAGCACTCCTAACGTTAGCACAAGAGTTAGGATCAGTGTTGGAACCAGTTGCAGGATCAGCAGTAACAGTTGGATCCGTATACACAGCACCAACTAGTGTGTTGGTAACTGCTTGCTTCATCAAGTCTCTAGCTTCTTGGAAAGCACGTCTAGACTCGGTTTCTTCTCCTAGCAAACCATTGGAGATTGGAGCACCATTTGCATCAAAATACTCAGATACAAACTTGCGAGCATATCTGTTAGTCTGAGCAAATACAGAGAGGGAGATTGCATCGATATAGTAACCGATGTCACGCTTACACTTGTACTCAGTAAATACAGCATTTGGATATACACCAATCATATTGGCATATGCTGCATTAATAATTACTTCTCTATTGTTTTGAATGAGACGATATGCATCAGCAAACCTAGAGTTGGATGTGGTTTGAGCGTCGTTGGGGAAGTAGAAATCGGGATAATCAATAGCAATCTGTGCTAGAGCACGGTCCTGAATCTCATCTCTGTTCTGCTGAATCAAACGATAAGCATCAGCATATCTGTAAGATGCTGCAGTGTTAGAATCGCCAGGGAACTTAAAGTCTGGATGATTTAGAGCAATAGCAGCAACTGCTCTGTCCTGAATCTCTTTCTTGTTTCTACGGATGAAACGATATGCATCAGAGAATCTAGAAGTATCGTCGTCTGTATCACCAGGAATTAAGAAATCTGGGTGGTATACACCGATCTCTGCTAGTGCAGAATCGAGAATATAGTCTCTGTTAGCAACGATCTGATTGCGAGCGTCTTTATTGCGACCTGCAGGATCTTGCTTGTTAGCACTATCAATAGTAACACCACTGCTGTCTAGTGCATTCTCAGAACCCTTAGATCCAATAGTAACGCCAGGAATGATACCAGAAGGAGATGTTCTAGTGATATTGCTGATAGAACCTACACCAGCGTCAGAACCAATTGCTTGAACAATGATGCTGAATAGAGTGTCTAGTGCTGCAGCAACTTCTTGACATGCAGGAGATGCTGTATCAGGAGTAATCGTTAAGTCCTTAACTTGAGTTAGAGGGTTACCAGCAGAAACTGTAACGTCCTCATTTCTCATTACTTGAATAGCAATGTTCTTTGCTTCTGCAAATACTGCTGCTGCTTCATCACGCTCGGCATCAATAAACGTTTCTACAGGGTTTCCTTCAAATACATTGGTTACATAAACCAAAGCGGCATCATATACCTTATCATTTCCACCATACTTCAAGTTGTAGAGAATCTCATCGATAACGTCGTAAACGTCATCTAGGCAATCTTGCTCGCTATTACCTGCCTGTGGTGTATATGCTGGGTATGCAGTAAGCATACGCTCATATGCTTCCTTAGCAATAAACTCTTTGTTTGTTGTGATTAGATTTGCAGCATCAGCATGAGAATTAGAAACAACTGCTGCTTCTGGGTCAAAAATCTCCGCCTTAACTGTCAGAAGGTTAGCAATTGCTTTCTTGCAAAGATCTCTTGCTCTATTGAAAGCGAAGATAGCATACTCTTCTTCATCCTCCAAACCATTGGTGAGGAAGTTGCCGTCAGCATCAAAGTAAAACTTAGTTGCTTCAATGATGTTAGCGTTACCACCATCTCTAAGGTCTTCAGAGATAGCATCAACGATGAAACCAATGTCACGCTTACACTTGCCATCAGGACCAGCACCTTGGATGTTAGACTCACCGTAAGTGTCGATCATCTGCTGATATGCAGTGTCAACGATCTCTTGACGGTTTGCCTGAATTAGGTTCTTTGCGTCAAAGTAGCGATTAGCAGCAGGATCTAGACCAGGATTAACATAAGAAATGTTCTGGAGTCTAGGATACTTCTCTAGGATATAACCAAATACTTCTTCTTGAATGAAGCGACGGTTATCTTCGATTCTGTTTGCAGCATCAAAAGATCTATTAGACTCAGACTCGCTTCTGGTATCAAAAGCAACGTCAGCTCTGCTTGGGTTAAGGATATCAGCAGTTGCAACATACTTAACAAAACCAGTTGGTTCTAGTGTTGCTTCAAATACTTCCTCGCCACCTGCTACGAATGGATCTAGTTTAACGTATAGTTTTTCATCCTGCTTAGAACCAATTCTATAACCTTCGATAGTCGCTGCTGCTCTATCTTCAGGAGTGTTTACATCTTCACTACCAAAGTAGATCTTGGTGTGGTTATCTGGATCATTAGATGCAGGGATATCAATAGTATAGTATTGAATCCTCTTGGTATTAGAAGCAGTTTGTTGTACCTGCTGTGGTGGAATAATATCGGTAATGAAACCACCTTTATCTTGGTTAAAGGCGAAACCTTTGAAACCAATAGCGTGTAGAGATGTGTTACCGAAGTTGGAGTTCGAGTTGGTGATCGACATGTCACCACCACTTTCCATTAGGAAGTGATCAGCAAAACCAACAGCGAAGATAGAAACGTTCTGGATGAATGCATCTTCCGAAGCACGAACGTGGAAGTTTCTCCAGTCATCCTTCCAGTAAGAATCACCCTTGGTGTGGTAAGGAACTGTTGCAAATGCATCAGTTAGCGATGCTTGGTTCCAAGTGTTAGAATACTCATCATAACGGATGAATGCTCTGTCGTCCTTCTGGAGCGAAACACCCGTGTACTGAGCGATAACCATCGACTTAAAGCCTGTCGCCTTAAGACCGTTTGCCCAGATACCACAAATACCCCAAGTAGAACGGATAGAGCAGTTAAAGACATAAGGAGATGCAGACTCAACAGAGTCAACTTCTGCTAGGGTCTGTGCGTTCTGACCGAGAGAAGGAGAACCATCTACACTGACTGTCTTACCATCAGTAATGCCAGTGCCAATAGCAGCAGGTACAACTGGAACTTCGTAGACAAATTTACGTGGATCGTTCTGATCAATTGCTTTAATTTGGAAGATGCCTTCTAAGACATCATCAATTTCAGTATTAGAAACTGCAACAAATTGTCCTTGGAAATAACCATGGTTAATCTTTGTGGTTACTGTAACGTTAGTAGCAGAACCTTCAATCTGATCAAAAGTTAAAGACTCAATAACACGAGAGTCAGATAGAGGACCAACGATTCTGTTCTCTTGTACCCTAGTACCAAATTCACCAGGATTGTCAATCGAAGGTTGATACTCAGAGAATGCTTTTGCAATCTTCTGGTAGAAGAGACCTAGTTCTTCCTTGTCTGCATATTCAAATACAGTTAGTTTGTGGTGAGAATAGTTAGGTGCAGTTAGTTTAGTGAAGTCTTTTGCAGAGTAGTAAACTTCACCAGTTCCTTTCTCAGCGTTGTAGAGAGGAGATTCGGATGTAGTTTGACCGTCTTTGATGGTGAACTGCCAGAAATAGCAACCACCAGTTACATTGAAGATAGCAGAACGTGGTTCTGTGCTGTCAGCAGGGTCAGGAACGTAGAGAGGACGAACCATCGTTCTACGTAGGTCATAACCAACCAGAGAAGAACCTCTGGGGATAATAGCGCCACCTTCAGTGTTGTTGAACTTATAGAAGACGTTATTTGGGTTGGAGATGTCAAGAATACTGTCATCAGTCCATTCGCCAGTAGATGGATTGAATCCAAACTCTTCGATACCAGCAGTGGTTCCTAAACCTGGTCTGTTATCAATATAGTGGATACCAGGCATGAGCATGATCGTAAACTGGTCGAAACGATCATTATCAAAACCTGGCAGGTAAGAATATCTTGCAATTTCTAAGAATGCACGCTGAATACTCTTGAATGGTACTACTGGTGAATTTCCTCTATTAGATAACGCATCTGTTGCGTTAAAGTCATCAGGAGAAACATAAAGATACTTACCAGTCTTAGAGCTGATAAGGTTATCCAGACGTGTTAATGGCATGATTTATTCTGACCCTGCGGTGTAAACTTTATCCTCGGATTTATTTATACGCGAGGTCTGTACCTATCTCCCATGATAAGCATTTTGGAGATTTCCTTACAACACAGATAAATGTATCCGAACTGTTCAGACCACGTACAATCGCCCTTGATTTTGTTTATCATAGTTTTAACCAGTGATTTTTCATATCATCTTTTATGTTATTTCTCCATCCATCTTCTGTATAAAGATCAAATGCAATCGTAACTCTTTCAGTTTCTCCTTCCCACCTATCAGTATAGTGTTTTAACCAACCAGGAAACAAAGTAATTTTGTTTTTAATGTTCTCGGATACATATGGATTGGGCAAATATGGGTGAACATAGTATGTGTTGGTGCCATAAGTATCTAAAGAAATATGACCACTAAGATAAGTGTATGGATCAGTTCCATGACAATGTGTTTGTATTTTCTGTCCTTTTCTCATAACATTTGCCCAGCACTGAACGTATACATCGTTCATTTGCATAGAAAAATAGTCCAGAAATTTTTTGTGAAATTTAGCGATTTCAGTTTTCAATTCTGATCCATGATCAAATTCCAACAAATTGTAGTATGGTGACCTAGACGTTAAACTGTGTTTACCTAGTCCTGTGCCAGAATCAGTTACAAATTTAGTTGAATTGATAATATCTTGTTCTTTTTGTAGTATTTCTTCCTTCAGAGGATTTAAATCTAGTGTTAGAATATCCTCTCCATATGGGAAACTCCAATATGGAGCAAACGGAGTATATTCACTAGATTTAAAAATCTGAATTTCCATAACTCCTCCACCTGGGCTCGAACCAGGGACATAGTGATTAACAGTCACTCGCTCTACCGACTGAGCTATAGAGGAATGTATTCGCTATTCGGAAATAGCGAATGGAGAATAGCGGACTCGAACCGCTGACATCCTGCTTGCAAAGCAGGCGCTCTACCAACTGAGCTAATTCCCCGAAGCGGAGAGTTAGGGATTTGAACCCTAGAAGAGGTTGCCCCCTTACAGCATTTCCAGTGCTGCTCCTTAAACCACTCGGACAACTCTCCCCGAGAGCCACAAGTCGGACTTGAACCGACGACCTACGGTTTACAAAACCGTTGCTCTATCCAGCTGAGCTATAGTGGCAAGTATGCTACATTAATAATAACGCGATGATCATGCTCAGGGATTCCACCTGCATGATAATGCAAACCATTGAAATGTAAAAGTCTACCCTTCACGGGATCAACTTGTGTTAACACTTCTTCCTGAACATTATAGGGCATGTTAGGAACTTTGTCAACATATTTCTTCTTAAGAAGAGTAGTTGGACCATCAGATGTGTTCACGTAATATAATAGCACATTATGGGGGAAATGTACATCTACGTGATAAAAACTTTTGTCCTGCTTTAGAACGTTCTTCATAGGCGTTTGCCAAAATGCTCTAGCACCAAGAACCTTATCAATTTTTACACCTGCTGTCTTAGCAAACATATCGAAGATATCAAAGAATGCACCACAGTATTTGCTGCAGTTAGACGATCTCTGATAAAAGATCTCATGGGAAAATCCTTGTGTCTTGTCACCTTCACAACCAGAGAGGTTAAACCTGTGTCTCCAGTCTACTGTTCCAGATAGCAAGAGAGAATAAATCTCGTCTTGCATCTCTTTTGTTACAGCATCATCATGTACGTTATAATCTAGCAAATTTCAAATGACCCCAATCAGAACCCCAAACTTTCTCATTGGTAGTTGCATCTAATCCTTCATCAACTACCCAATATTCTGTGTCAGTTAACATAATATCATTTCTAAGGTACGTTTTAGTACCTCGCCAATCAACCCAACACTCGCAAGAATCAATCTTGCCTCTAAAAGATCTTTCATGAGATCTCTCAAAGACTACATCACAACCATCTCTAGGAATGAGATCGTCATCTGTGATTTGATCAATGTTCTTACACTCTACAAATCTAGATGGATTCTTGACTTCGTAGTTTTTCAGACGATATTTACGGTCTGATTCTTCTTCGATTACATCAAGAACAAACTGTCTGTATGGTCTATTTAGTGCATAGTTATATGCTTGCTCTCCATAGAACCTATTCTCACCAATCTTTCTATGCGAAATGCGAATGTGTGCATAACGAGTAGGATGAGTTTGTGCCTGACGTTTATTAGCAAATGTACCTTCAAGGTATTCAATAAATTGACTCATTCTGGTATAAGTTCTGGATTAATAAGTTCTAGTTCAAACAAAACAGGATGACACTCTTCAGCAATTAAGTAATCAGAGAACCTGAAGATATCCTCCATTGTGTATGAAGGATTTATTGCTGCTTCAGATAGAATCCACTTATCTTCCTTATCTTCTTTCTCTAGCATATCGAAAGCAAAAGGAATATTCTCAATATAATACATCAATACGGGTTCATTGTCAATAAAGACATGTTTACGACTGATTGTGTATTTCATTCCTAGTGTATGTTACTTTCCTGACAATAGTATTTAACAGGAAATAGGACGAGCGGGACTTGAACCCGCACGATCTTTACAATCAACAGATTTTAAGTCTGGTGTGTCTACCAATTCCACCACCGTCCCTCAAGCAAGCACTAGAAGTTTTTTCTTGAGTGCTTGGCGTCGTGCCTTTGCCTGACGTAATGCCTGAGGTTTCAGACTACGCTTCTTCTCTTTTTTAGAGTGCTTCTGCCAGTTAGGAAGCGTAGTCATTGGTCTGCCTCAGTACCTAGTAATTATAGCACACTATGTAGGTCTTGTGGGAGGTGCAGACAGTTTCAAGATTGACTGCTGCTTGATGAATGCTCGAAGTTCTGGGGTCTCTTCCCACTCCCAGATCTCTTCGTGTCCTTTACTATCGATCTTCTTAAAAGTCTTTAAAGCCATGATGTCTTCTTATCCTCAACAGAGTTATTTTACTGAGTTTTCTGAGATTTGTCAATCGTCATCTCGAAATAAGTTAGAGATTGCTGTGAATACTGAATGGAATGCCACATACAGGAAGAACTTTCCGTCAGCATCTCTGCTTTTCTTGCGTCTAGTTGTTGTCATTGGAACAATCCCCTATCTTTCATGTATTGTAATGTTTCCTTCATGCTACCGATATGTTTACTACCGATAGACACTTGTGGATATGTTGCTTCAGATCCAAACTCTTGTCTAAATTGTCTATCACTAAAAGCAATTCCTAATTCATATCTATGAAACTCACCGCCAAGAGATTTTAGGAGCATTGCGATACGCTCACATTCTTGACTGCCATCGCTGTAAATCACCACTGTTTCAGTCACGTTGCCTCCAATCATCAGGTTTGTCTTGTTTGAACCAGTCAACGATCTCATCCGCGCTAGAGAACCCTGTGCGGTGATTTGAGGGGTCTGGATCACCCAAACCCATCTGGTTCATGAAATCGTCCATACTGCCCTCCTGGATGTCATTAGCGGCGTATCTACGCGCCTTGTTCAACCATTCCC
>Ga0255751_10000632_pt1 | contig 32905 bp, 35 predicted proteins | sample 071ome_20_FD_179951 | JGI IMG/M metagenome (GOLD analysis project Ga0255751, IMG submission 179951) | Coastal salt marsh microbial communities from the Groves Creek Marsh, Skidaway Island, Georgia - 071412BT metaG (version 2) | ecosystem: Environmental > Aquatic > Marine > Intertidal zone >... | reverse complement strand
TAAAAATTATATGGAAATGATCGGTTTAAACCAAACTGGATTAGACTCTTTAATTCAAAAGGGTTACAAAATTTTAGAGCTAGACACTTATTTTACCTCTGGTCCAGAAGAAACAAGAGCTTGGACTGTAGAAAAAAATTGTACAGCACCAAAAGCTGCGGGAGAAATCCATACAGATTTTGAAAAAGGTTTTATTAGAGCTGAAACAGTCTCTTATGAAGATTTTGTTGCTAATGAAGGATGGGTTAATTCTAAAAATAATGGTAAAATGAGACTTGAGGGTAAAGATTATATTGTCAAAGATGGTGATGTATTAAACTTCCGTTTCAACACGTGACCATATTTTTTTCATACTGAAATAAACTAATACAGTTAAAATTATCAAATACACTATAGCTTTAAAACCCATTTGATGTCGAGCTTCTAAATGAGGTTCTGCAGCCCACATTAAAAACGTGATAACATCTTTTGACATCTGTTGCACAGAAGCCTCTGTACCGTCTGAATATTCTACAATACCTTCAGAAAGAGGTGCAGCCATTTTAATTTTATTTCCATACATATATTTATTGTAATAAACACCATCATCTAAGGTTACTCCCATTGGGGGATCTTCATAACCTTGCAATAAAGAGTATATATAGTCAGCTCCACCACCTCTTGCCTTAATCAATACTGACATATCCGGAGGATACGCTCCACCATTGGCTGCTTTAGCGGCTTCTACATTTTCATATGGCTTTTTAAATTTATCAGATAGTTTTCCAGGTCTAGTAAACATTTCACCATCTGCATTAGGTCCATCAGTTATCTCAAAAGAAGCAGCAATTACTTTTGCCTCATCCTCAGAAAACTCTGGTCCACCTTTTTCTGACAAATTTCTATAACTTAAATATTTCATCGAGTGACAAGAAGCACATACCTCAGTATAAACTTGATACCCTCTTTGTAATTGAGCTCTATCAAACTTCCCAAATAAACCCTTAAAACTCCAATCCGTTTTTAAATATTCTACTTTTTCAGCAGATTTCAATGGTGTGAAATTAATAATAAATAAAAAAACTAAAAAAATTTTAAATAAGTTTTTCACTTTAGTTTTTTAAACTCTCTTTATTTCTTGCAGCAGCCATATTGGAAGATCCACCTAAAACTGGTTCCGTAATACTTAATGGCACTGGCAAGGTTTTCTCTTTAAATCCTAAAACTGGCAAAATTACTAAGAAGTGTAAGAAATAATATGCTGTTGCAACTCTTGCTATTAATAAATAAAGCCCCTCAGCAGGCATTGCGCCCATGTAACCAAGAATAAGTACATCAGCCACCAGTATCCAATAAAACTGTTTATATAATGGTCTAAAAACTGCAGATCGTATTTTTGATGTATCTAGCCAAGGTAAAGCAGCTAAAATTAAAATTGCAGACAACATTGCAACTACACCTAAAAGCTTATCGGGTACTGATCTTAAAATTGCATAAAATGGTAATAAATACCACTCTGGCACTATATGAGCTGGAGTAACTAAAGGATCTGCTTCAATGTAATTATCTGCATGACCTAATATGTTAGGTGTGTAAAAAACAAAAAAAGCAAAAACAATCATGAACATTAATAATGCAAACCCGTCTTTAATAACAATATAAGGATGGAAAGGCACAGTATCTTTTGATGGTTTTTTAATATCTATTCCAACTGGATTATTATTTCCTGGAACGTGTAAAGCCCAAATATGCAAAACCACAAGTCCTAAGATTAGGAAAGGAATTAAATAATGTAATGTAAAAAATCTTGTTAGTGTCGGATTATCAACTGAATAACCACCCCACAACCAAGTTACAATACCCTCACCCACTAAAGGGATAGCGCTAAATAGATTTGTTATTACTGTTGCTCCCCAAAAACTCATTTGTCCCCAAGGCAAAACATAACCCATGAACGCCGCTGCCATCATTAACAGATAAATTATAATACCTATAATCCATATTATCTCTCTAGGTGCTTTGTATGATCCATAAAATAGAGATCTAAAAATATGAATATATACTGCTAAGAAAAACATCGAAGCACCATTCGCATGTATGTATCTTATAAGCCAACCATAATTCACATCTCGCATGATGTGTTCAACACTATCAAATGCCATATCAGCATGAGCAATATAGTGCATGGCCAAAGTTAAACCAGTTACAATTTGAGTGATCAAACAGAATGTTAATATTCCACCAAACGTCCACCAGTAATTTAAATTTTTTGGTGTAGGGTAATCAGTTAAATGATTTGCCAATGACAGTAATGGTAGACGATCATTAAACCATTTACCTACTTTTGATTTTGGCGTGTAATCATGGTCGCTCATAATTATCCAATCTTAATTGTGTTAGAGTCAACAAATTCATATTCTGGAACTTCCATGTTCCATGGTGCAGGGCCTTTTCTAATTCTTCCTGAAGTATCATAATGCGAACCATGACATGGGCAAAACCAACCATCATAATCGCCTTTATCATTTAATGGTACACATCCAAGATGTGTGCAAACTCCTAACATGACCAACCATTCTGGATTTTTTACTCTATCTTCATCTTTTTCTGGATGAATTAAATCTTCCATCTTAACTGCCCTTGCCTCAGCAATTTCTTCCTCTGTTCTTCTTCTTATAAAAACTGGTTTACCTCTCCATAAAACTGTAATTGTATTACCGGGTTTTACTGAGCTAATGTCTACCTCTGTACTTGCTAACGCTTTAACGGAAGCATCAGGATTCATTTGATCGATAAGAGGCCATGCTACTGCACCCGCTCCTACTGCTCCTAGGGCATAGGTTGCTGTAAACAAAAAATCTCTTCTTTCTGGTTTTTTTTCAGACATCTAGAATTTAATTTAGAGTTATTTAATATATGAATTCATATAATAAAAAAGTATTTTTTCTATGGAAACAATGACACATAATTCAAGTTATCAAGGGGTAAAAATTGCATTATTTGAACCTGATATACCTCAAAATACAGCTGCAATAATTAGAACATGCGCATGTCTTGGTGCTAAACTTGAGATCATAGAACCATGTGGGTTCTTGCTTTCTGATAAAAGATTTAAAAGAGTTGTAATGGATTATATGGATGAAAAAGACATAAACTTTTATCAAAGCTATGATGAATTTTTTAAACAAAAACAAAAAGACAGAATTGTACTAATGACAACTAAAGCTTCTGTACCTTATACAGATTTTAAATTTGAAAAAAATGATACCATATTATTTGGTCGTGAAAGCGCAGGTGTGCCTGAAAATATTCATAAAATTGTACAAAATAGATTAAAAATACCAATGGAAAATAATAAACGATCATTAAATCTTGCATCATCTGTTGCAATTATTTTAGCAGAGTGTTTAAAGCAAACAAAATGGACTTAGATATTAAAAAAGACCTAACAAGTAATTGGTTTAAATTACTTCAGGATGCATTTTGTAATGATATTTCTAAATTAGAAAATCATAAAACAAAATTCAAATCAACTACATGGAAAAGAAACCCTGACAAAGACGAAGGTGGAGGTGAGTACAGAATATTAAGAGATGGAAAAGTATTTGATAAAGTAGGTGTAAATTATTCAAAGGTTTATGGAAAATTTCCAAAAAAATTTCAAAAAAATATACGTGGTGCAAGTAAAGATCCAAGATTTTGGGCCTCAGGAATATCTGTAGTGATGCATATGAAAAATCCTTTGATACCTGCTATGCATTTTAACACTAGGTTTATATCTACAACTCAACAATGGTTTGGTGGAGGGATGGATGTTACTCCATCTAAAAAAGACGACTTAGAGAAAAAAGATTTTCACAAGGATTTGATGAAAATGTGTAACCGACATAATAAAAATTATTATAAGAAATATAAAAAATGGTGTGATGAATATTTTTATTTACCTCACCGTAAAGAACCAAGGGGTATTGGTGGAATTTTCTTTGATTACAAAAATGATAATTTTGAAAAAGATTTTAAATTTGTTAGAGATGTTGGTGTTACATTCCAAATGCTGTTTAATAAAATTATAAGAAAAAAACTTAACAGAAAATGGACTTTAAATGATAAAGAATTACAATATATCAAAAGAGGTAGATATGCTGAGTTTAATTTATTATATGATAGAGGTACGAAATTTGGATTACAAACTGGTGGCAATGTGGAAGGAATTCTAATGTCTCTTCCCCCTCTGGCAAAATGGAAATAATATGGACAAAGAACCAATAACCCTTAATGGATTAGAAAAATTAAAAGAGGAATTAGTTTATTTAAAAGAAAAAAAAAGACCTGAGATAGTTGCAGCTATTGCAGAAGCAAGATCACACGGAGACTTAAAAGAAAATGCTGAATATCATGCTGCAAAAGAGGAGCAGTCTCACAATGAAGGGAGAATAACTGAAATTAATGATATTATTGCAAGAGCTAATGTAATTGATGTAACTAAAATGAATAATGAAGGTAAGGTTATTTTTGGCTCTACTGTTTATCTTGAAAACTTAGATACAGGTGAAAAAATTAATTATAAAATTGTTGGAAAAGATGAAGCTGACCTAAAACAAAAACTTATTTATTTTCAATCTCCTATTGGCAAAGGATTAATTGGAAAAAACAAAAAAGATCTTGTTGAAATTAATACACCCGCAGGAACAAAAAATTTTGAAATTATAGACGTTAAATATATCTAGCGATTTACTATTTTATCTATCTGCTTTTCAGACAACTTAAAATTGTTATTCACCCACTCTTCTTCAATGTTCTTAAGTTTAATTCCTAAATTTTTACCCTCAGTCATTTGATATTTATCCATTAAAAATTGTGCTCCAAAAGGCATTGAAGGTGGATTTTTGGATTGAAATTGTTCAATTAATTTCAAAATTTTTTTATCAATCTTTTTTGAAGTAAAAATTCTAAAGCTTAAAATATCAATTAAAGCTTGCTTGCCCATATAATAAAATATTTTATTCAGATTTTTTTCGGTAAAAGATTTTGCAGAGATTTTATCTTTATAAAAATTATCTATTATTTTCAGGCGCTTTTGGTCCTTTTTAGAAATATTAAATTTATAAATAAAATAATCAGTATTATCCGTTCCATCAATTAATAAAATTGAGAGTAAAAATATAAAATCTGACTCGTTAATCTTGTCTTTTGCAAAACTATTCGGATTTGAAAATAATCTAAAATTTTTAAGCTGAGGAAAAATAATCTCAAATAACTCAAGAGAAAATTTATCTTTTGAAAGCATAATTATACTATTTGATTTAAAAAATTTTTTTAATTCATTTAATAATCTTTCTTTAGATAAATTAGAAATTCCAACTATATTTTTTTTTATAATTTTTGAAGTTTCGGGTTCATGATTATGATTTGAATAACTTAGGTGGAATCTTAAATAACGCAGTATTCTCAAAAAATCTTCTTTAATTCTTTGCTCCGGGTCACCAATAAACTTTACCAGCCCTTTTTCTAGATCTTCTTTTCCATTGAACGGATCAAATAAATTTCCCTCAATATCAGAGTAAATTGCATTAATGGTAAAATCTCTTCTGGATGCATCTTTTTTCCAATCAGTAGAAAATTTTACTTGAGCATGTCTACCATCAGTTTCAACATCTTCTCTTAAACTAGTTATCTCAAAATTATAACCTTCTATAACAGCAGTTATCGTTCCATGCTCAATCCCAGTTTCATAAAAATTGATATTATTTTTTTTTAAAACTTCGCAAACTTGCTGTGGATTTAAATTGGTTGCTAGATCAATATCATCGACTAATTCTTCTTTTATTATTTTTCTAATACAACCGCCTACGTATCTAACTTCAGAATTAGATGAATAATTATTTATTGAATTAAAAATTTTTTTAACTGGAGTATTTTTTGATAAATCTAAAATTTTTTTTGTTACACTGTTTAAGTTGTGGGTCCTTTTAATGAATTTGTCTAAAAAGTTAATCATATTTGGCTGGGGCGCTAGGATTCGAACCTAGGATGCAGGTACCAAAAACCCGTGCCTTACCGCTTGGCTACGCCCCAATAGTATTTTCGTATAACACAAAAAAATTAAATTTATATAGTTTTTGAAGTTTTGCACCAGTAATTTCTAAATTGTTTTTTTACTTTTTTTGCCGCTTCTTTACACCTTTCTAATGAATTGAAGTAAGCAATCATAGTTGATCCAGATCCGGTCATTCTTACAAATTTAGCGTTAGGTAATTTTACTAAAAAATTCTTTAGACTTTTAAGTCTGGGGTAGCTTTCTATAGCAATTAGCTCTAAGTCATTTTTTTTATTACTCAAATAATCTACACTCATATAATTATTAGAAATTGATGTAAATTCTGGTTTATGAAATTTTTTTACTTTTGAGTAAATTTTTTTTGTTGAGCAACCAAAGCTTGGTTTAACGAGTAAAGTATAAAATTTTCTGCTTGAGGATATAGTTTTAATTGTGCCATTTCCTTTTAAAACTAAATTTTTTAAGTACAAACCTAAAATAACATCAGACCCAATAGTTTTTGACAATTCTATGATCTCTTTTTTTTTAATTTTTATTAGTTTTTTTTTAATAAAAAATTTCAAAATACTTGCTGCATTCATTGAGCCTCCTCCTAGTCCAGCTTTAGAAGGGATATTTTTTTTAATAATGATTTGATATTTGTTCTTAAGTAATTTTTTTTTTTCAATATTCTCTAATAACTGAGAAACTGTATTTTTAGAATTAATTCCACTTGAAAATTTTCCAAAAAATCTAACTTCATTATATTTCTGGTTAACTTTTTTAATTTGAATTTCATCATGCAAATCCAAGAAACTAACTATACTCTCTATTTTGTGAAGTGTTTTAGATTTGCCAACTATATTTAAAGCCAAATTAATCTTTGCGTGAGATTTGATCTTTGTATAACTCATTATGAGTTTTGTGGGCCAGTTATTAATTTATCTTTTATTTGATTTAATAAATCTTCTTCTGCATCTTCCATCTTAAGTACCATAGACCAAAAATAACGTGCCTGTATTTTTCTATCTAATTTCCACAGAATATCAGCGTAGTGATCGTTGACAATCGGATCATCTGGCATTAATTCAACGGCTCTTTTTAGAAATTGTTCAGCCCTGACATAATCATCAACTAAGTAATAAGCCCAACCTATTGAGTCAATTATATAGGGATCGTTATTTTCTTGTTCATAGGCTTTCTCCAACATTTCAATTGCCTCATCAATTTTAAAATCTCTTTCAAGCCATGAATAAGCTAAATAATTTAATACGTAAGCATCATTTGGATTGATACTAAGGGAGGCTAAAAGATCTTCATCCGCTTTTACGTATTCTTTTAATCTCTCATAACTTCCTCCTCTTCTATATAATAAGTCAGCTTTAACTTCACTATCACTCTCTAATTTATCAATAATCAAAGAATAATACTTAATTGCTGTTTTATAATTTTTTGAGTTTTTATAAAAATTTGCAATGTCAAAAATAAATTTATTATTTGGATTTTCTATCTTCTCAAATTTAGAGGCAATATAATTTAAGGCCTCCTCATCATTTCTGGTTTTTGCAATTATTTGCGCTTCTTTCTTTAATCTAAACCAATAATAAAAGTCATGATTTTTATTAAAATTTTTTAAAACACTTTTTGATTTTTCATAATTTTTATTGAGATATAAATTTTCAGCTACTAGTGAAAAATTAAAAACAAACTTAGGATTTAAATAAGTTGATAAACTTAAATAAAAATTTGATTTCTCAAATTCATTCTGTGAAGAAAATAAATTAGAAATTAAGAATAAAAACTCTCCAACAATATCGTTATGATCATTACATGAAAAAACTTTACTAAATTCTTTATTTTGATTTCTATCAATCCAACTTTTACCTTGGGATAGTAGTAAAGTTGTGTTTACATATTCTAGCTCTTCTGTAATAGCTTTTGCATCTTCTATTCTGTTTTTTTCAATTAAGTGTGTTAAATAAAAATAAATATATCTTGAGTAATCTGCTTGACTATTATTTATTAGCGTTGAAAAAAAAGTGTCAGTGCTTTCATCGTCTAAATAACATCGTTGAAAAGTTTCAGATATTAAAGATAGGTTTCCAAAATTTAGTTTTTCTTTGCTAACTTTTTTATATTTAAAAACATTAGCATACTGAATGAGCGAGTTTACAATAATAAAATTAAATCTGTCTCTTTTAAATTCTTCTGGTACTTCAGACAAAACTTCTAATGCTTTGTTGATATTGTTTTTTTTTAAGTGATCTAAGGCTAATAAAACATAGGCTTCAAAAAATTGTGAATTATTTTTTTCATCATTAATTCTTATTAGGTTAATTGCTTGAGCAACTTTATCCTCTAAAACTAAAGTGGTCACGAGCTTTTCTAAATAAGGATCATGTCGATTGATTAAAATTTTAGAAGTATTAAAAAATTCTAATGCATCAGAATTTTTCTGATTTTCTAAAGCTACAATTCCAGAAAAATATTTAGATAAATTTCTTGAACTAAATTCACTAAAACTAGTACTTTTAGATAATAATGGGCTCTGGTACAGTAGTGTAAAAATTAGTATGAATAATATTCTTCTTTTAAACATATGGACAAATTAATATGACCAAAAAATCTTTAGATCAGGATATGTCTTATAGAGAAGAGCTATTAAATTCAATAGAGCCAAATTTCATTTTTAGCAAAAAACCAATAAATAGATTTAAAATTCAAAAAACTAACAGCAATAATAATAAATTAGATAAAAGTGCAGAGCTTTTAGAACTCAAAAATCACATAAATTCAATTCAAAATTGCAATCTTAAAGATAATTCTAAAAAATTAATTATGGGAGATGGAAATATTAACAGCCCTATCATGATTATTGGAGAAGCTCCTGGGGAGGAAGAAGAAAAAACAGAAAAAACTTTTCAAGGAGAGTCTGGTGCATTGTTGGAAAAAATGCTTAAAGCAATTGATATTCTAAAGAATGATGTTTACTCAACTTATGCAATAAATTTTAGGCCACCAGAGGATAGAAAACCAACAACTCAAGAAATTAAAAGATATTCTATATTTTTAAAAGAGCATATTTCAATTATTGATCCAAAAATAATTATTCTTTTTGGAAGCACTGCGATGGAATCTGTTATCTCATCAAATGAAAGAATTTCCAATGAGAGAGGCAAATGGAAAGAAATTATTCTTAAAAATAAAACATATCCTTTGATGATAACATTTAGTCCTTCTTATTTAATTCGATTTCCTGAAAATAAAAAATTTTCTTGGGAAGATTTAAAGAAAATTAGACAAAAAATTTTAGATTTAAAAATAAAGTTTTAATGAAAGTTATTGCTGGTGTAGATGAGGTTGGCAGAGGTAGTTTAATAGGACCAGTTTACGCTGCAGCAGTTATTTTAAATAAAAATATAAATATCAAATTATTAAAAGACTCTAAAAGTATTAAAAAGGAAGAAAGAGAAATTTTATCTAAATACATAAAAAAAAATTCTATCTGGGCTATCGGGAAAGCATCAAAAAATGAGGTTGATAAAATTAATATTTTACAAGCAAGTTTACTTGCAATGAAAAGAGCAATTAAAAAACTTAAGAAAAAACCCTCTTACGTATTAGTTGATGGTAACAAAATTCCTGTGATGAATAACTATAAAATGAAAGCTATTATAAAGGGAGATACAAAAATACCTGCGATCTCTGCCGCCTCGATAATTGCAAAAGTTGCTAGAGATAATTTTATAATTTTACTATCCAAAAAAAATAAAGGTTACTATTGGGAAAAAAATTTTGGTTACGGCACTAAGCAGCACTTAAAAGCTTTAACAAAACTTGGTATCACCAAGCACCATCGAAAAACTTTTTCACCAGTAGCTAAAATATCCAAACACAACATCTAGTTATCACTTTAATAAGAAACACAAGGCGACTCCAAATATTTCAATCTCAGGTTGACCGTAGAATCCATTTCGAGTCTAATTAATTTTTACAAATGAATACCAATCTCAAAAATAAAATTATAAATGGAGATAGTTTGGAGGAGTTAAAAAAAATTCCAAGCGAAAGTTTTGATTTAATTTTTGCAGACCCCCCTTACAACTTACAATTAAAAAATGAATTAATCAGACCAGATAGATCAAAAGTAAGTGCTGTAAATGATAAATGGGATCAATTTGATAGTTTTAAAAAATATGATGAATTCACATACATGTGGCTCAATGAATGTAAAAGAATTTTAAAAAAAGATGGCGCAATTTGGGTTATAGGTAGTTACCATAATATATTTAGGGTTGGTACTGCAATTCAGAACTTGGGATTTTGGATATTAAATGATGTTATCTGGAACAAAAATAATCCTATGCCTAATTTTAGAGGGACACGTTTTACTAATGCGCATGAGACTTTAATCTGGGCATCTAAGAGTGAAAAATCTAAATACACATTCAATTATCAGTCTTTAAAGTGTTTAAATGACGATCTTCAAATGAGGTCAAATTGGGATCTACCAATTTGTAATGGTGCTGAAAGATTAAAGAAAAATGGAAAAAAAATCCACTCAACTCAAAAACCAGAGTCATTACTTCATAGAGTTTTATTAGCAACATCTAATAAAGGAGATATGATTTTAGATCCATTTTTAGGATCAGGAACAACAGCTACTGTAGCTAAGAAATTAGGTAGAAATTATTATGGTATAGAAAAAGAAAAAAATTATTTTAAAGCAGCTGAACAGAGATTAAGAAATACTAAACCAATAGAAGATAATTTACTAGATACGCTAAAAAATAATCGATCAAAACCAAGAATTCCTTTTGGCTCATTAGTTGAACTTGGAATTATTAAACCAGGCACTAGCATATTTGATAATAAGAAAAAAATAACTGCAAGAATTATGGCCGATGGAAGTATAAAACATAATCAAGCAGAGGGATCTATCCACAAAGTTGCAGCAACTATTTTAGGGGCAGAAAGCTGTAACGGATGGACTTACTGGCATTGTGATATAAATGGAAGAACTCACCCGATTGATTATCTAAGACAAAAATTTATTTCAAAAAATTAATTTTTATAAACTTTACCTAAATAACTATCTAAAAACTTTTTATTTTTAACTAAAATTTTAAGAACAAAGTTTCTGATATAAACTAGTAATGGGTTTGAAATGTGAAAAGCAAACTGATTTAATTTAGATCTTAGATTAACTCTTTTGGATTTGATAATTCTATTATTATAAAAATTATTTTTTTCATCAATAATATCTTTGTACAACTCAAATGCACTTTCAATCGACTGAGAAGCTCCTTGAGCAAATGATGGTGGATAAGCAAAAAAAGCATCTCCCAAACAAAAAATATTTTTTTCAGATTTATAAAATTCTTCACTAACAAACACTGGGAATATCTTTAAATCCTGAAGATTTTCCAAAATATTAATTGAAATTTTATTTTTTAATTTCTCTTTAATAGAGTTTAAGTATGAACCTTGATCAAAAAATTTGTAATTACTTAATTGATCTTGTGTTAATTTTTCTTTTAGAATGCCAATAAAATTGGTTTTTTGTCCTTTATTATCAACTGGATAAACAACATAGTGAAAATTAGATCCCATAGATATAGAGACATTATCTCTTTTAGCTTTTGGTAAATGCTCACTATCAATCAAACCTCTTATAGCGATAGAATTGTTAAATTTAGGTTTTATTGTATTGCTTGAAAGTAAAGATTTACATTTTGAAAAAACACCATCAGCAATTATTAAATAATCACAATTTACAACATCACCTTGTTTAAAGTTTAGGCTTATTTTGTGGTCAGTATTGTTGATTTCGGTAATTTCATGATTAAATTTAATTACATGACTATCTAATTTTTCCACCAAAAATTTACTTAAAGTAGATCTTTTAAGAGAACTATATTTACAATCCTCATCATTAAATTTTGTAATATCTAAGTCACATATTTTTATTTCTTTGTTAGTCTGAAAAAAGTTAATTACAGTAGGATTAAATACTTCGTCTTTATCAAGGGTATTGAAACTTAATTTATTAAGCAATTTTATACAGTTACTTGATAATTGAATTCCATAACCTTTATTTAGATCAATAGAGTCTTTTTTTTCATAGATTGAAATTTGATAATTCTTATTTTTTTGAAATAAATTGGCAACAAATAAACCAGAAATTCCAGCACCTATTATTGCAATTCTTTTCATATTTTATTTTTTAAATGTCTAAATATTTTCTTAGTAAAAGTAGGCAAAGTATAATTATTTAATTTTCCAGGATCAATCCAAATAGCATTAGATGTATTAGTATAAAAATTTCCAAATTTGATTTGTATATACATGATCATATTTGAAATTTTTATATTCAAATCCTTTTTAAATTTACTAGATGCTTTTGTTTCTATCATAGGAAAAATTATAAAATTTTTTAAAAAATTAAATTTATTATTTTTGATTAAAAGATATTTATTGTTTTTTTTAATAATACTTAATTCAAAATACTTACTTTTATTTATCTTTTTTATTTTTGTTAAAACAAAATCTTTCTTTAAAAAAGACTTACAACTATTTATGAGGGGACACTCAGTACAGCTTGGGTTTTTAGGTTTGCATATGAGAGCACCTAACTCCATTAATGCTTGAGCATAATCACTTGATCTTTTTGAAACACCTAATAACTTTTTTTTCTTGATTAAGTAATCTTTGGATATTTGACTTGCTTTTTTTAAATAAAAATATCTTTTTAGAACTCTTTCAATATTTCCATCAAGAGGAATAAAAGGTTTATTAAACGCTATCGCAAGAATTGCACTGGCTGTGTAATCACCTATCCCCGGTAGTGTTTTTAATTTTTCAAAATCATCAGGAATTTTTTTATTGAAATCTGTGGTTATTATTTTTGCTGTTTTTTTTAAATTTTTTACCCTTGAATAATAACCAAGGCCCTCCCAGAGTTTAATTAATTTTTCTTCTTGGAATTCTGCTAAAGTCTCTAAATCTGGAATATTTTTTATGAAACGATTAAAATAAGGTATTACAGTTGCAACTTGAGTTTGCTGTAACATAAATTCACTAACTAATGTGTAATATTCTTTTTTTTTAGCTGAAGTTTTTATTCGCCATGGAAGTGATCTTTTATTAATATCATACCAATTAAGAATTTTATTTGTTATTAATAGACTTTTCATATGCAATCTAAAAATAGTTCTAAGCAGAGAAACACGGTCATTCAAGGCCTAAGATCATTTCGAGATACTTTACCAAAAAATGTCAAAAAAATTATTAATAAAAAGGGACACATTTTTTCAGAAACATTAAATAATTGGAAATATATAGTGGGCGATGAATTATTTAAAATTTGTTATCCAAAGTCTTTCAAAAACTCAAATCGATTTGGCGTAAGCACTTTACTTGTAATGGTCAAAAGAGGTCACGAAGTGGATATGGAGTACTCTAAAAAAGATATTATGGATAAAATGAATAGTTTTTTTGGATACTCGGTAGTTGAAAAGTTAAAATTTATAAGCTTTGATGATGATCAAAATGTTTTATCTAGGAGTGAGAAGAATGAAAAAAATGTGACAATTAAGAAATATCAAACTAAGATCAATGATATTAAGAATGACAAAATTAAAAAGTCTTTAATAGAATTAACAAAAGTTTTTAAACAAAAATGAAAAAATTACTTACAGTTTTATTTATTTTATTAATTAATGCTTCACCAATTAAAGCTGAAGATGCGAATGAAATAAAAAGAATTGTAATAGGTAACCAGGATGCAAAAATTAGTATTATTGCATACGAGTCTTTAACTTGTAGTCACTGCGCAAACTTTCATATTAATGTTTTGCCAGACTTAAAGAAGGAATTCATTGATACGGGTATTGCTAAGATAGAATTTAGACATTTCCCCCTAGATATCGCTGCATTTAACGCCTCAAAAATTGCACAATGTAATAATGATGGTGGCTCAGATATCTTAAATAGTTTGTATCTAAATCAACCAAAATGGATCAAAGGTAAAACAATTGAAGAAGTAAATGAAAATCTAAAAAAATTTTTAAAATCTGAAGGATTTCAGTTTGATTTCAATAAATGCACAACTGACAAAAACATTGAAGATTTTGTTCTAAATGATCGAATCGAGGGAGTAAAAAAATTCAAAGTAAATGCTACTCCTACGATTATAATTAATGATAAAAAGTTTGAAAAATCTCTAAATTATAAAAATTTAAAAAAAACTCTAGAAAAACTGATATAAGTTAGTGCATGGAGTTTAAAAAAATCCAGCTAAATGGATTTAAATCTTTTGCTGATAAAACTAATTTCTTAATAGAAAAAGGTCTAACTGGAATAGTTGGTCCTAATGGTTGTGGTAAATCAAATATTGTTGAGTCTCTTAGATGGGTGATGGGTGAAACTTCTGCTAAGAGTATGAGGGGATCAGGGATGGAGGATGTGATATTTTCAGGTACCTCAAACAAGGCTTCTAAGAATATTGCTGAAGTATCTATATCAGTTAGCAATCCAAACAATGAAGGTCCAATTCAATACCGTGAATTAGATGAGGTTCATGTAAGGAGAAAAATAGAAAAAGATAAAGGTTCAAAATTTTACATTAACGACAAAGAGGTAAGAGCAAGAGATGCTCAAATGTTTTTTGCTGATTTATCAACTGGTGCCCACTCCCCTTCAATGATTAGTCAAGGACGTATTGGAGCATTAGTAACAGCTAAACCAACTGATCGAAGAGCAATTTTGGAGGAAGCAGCCGGTATATCTGGTTTACATGTTAGAAGACATGAAGCAGAATTAAGATTAAATGCGGCTGAGAGTAATTTAAAAAGAGCTGATGAACTAAGAAGGCAACAAGAAAGACAATTAGCTAATCTTCAAAAACAAGCTGAAGAGGCCACAAAATATAAACTTATTTCTGAAGAGATAAAAAAAGTAGAAGCTGGACTTTATTATCTAAGATTAATTGAGATAGAAAAAGAAATTACGATCGAAAATGAAATAAACAATGAAGCTGAAGGTGAGGTTTCTGGTTATAATGAAAAAATAGCTGATTTTGAAAAACAAATTAAGTCTGAAACTGAAAAAGTTAATCCACTTAGAGAAAAAAATATTGAAAATTTATCAAAAATTCAGAGACTAAATTTGGAGCTTCAAAGCCTAGATGAGGAAAATACAAGAATACAGGATGAAATAGAATCCATTAAAAAATCTTTAAAAACTTTGGAAGAGGATATTTCAAGAGAAAGGGGCATCATTATTGATGCAAATTCCAATGAAAAGCGGCTTAAAGAGGAAAAAAGTGAACTAATTGAAATAGATTCTAAATATTTTGAAACTGAAAAATTATCTAATGAAGATCTTGAAAGTGCTAAAAATAAATTAGATCAAGAACAAAAAGAAGTTGATACGGTTGTAAGTAATATTGCTGAAAGTACCATTAACATAAGCTTAGGACCAATAAACAATGTAAAAAATACTATTACTAGAGCTAAAGAGTTAATAGAGAGTAATGAAATTAATCAAGCACTAACATTATTAGATAGATGCAATATTGAACTTGATAATTTTTTAAGAGATATCAAAGATGACAAAAGTAGAAGTGAGCTAATTGGTATTAATGAAAAATCAAAAAATATAAAAATTCTTCAAGAAAAGTACGCAGACGCTTTTAGCAAAAATCAATCTATTAAAAAAGAGTCGATAAAAAGAAATGAGAGAATTAGAACAATCGAAACTGAAATAGAGAGTTGGAAAAATCTTTTAATTAATTCTGAAAAAATGGTTAATGAATTAACTGAAAGAAAAAATAAACTTAATCAACAATTAGAATTATTAGAAAATCAACCTCGAACTCAAGCGGAAAGAAAAGGACAAATATCTGAAAATTTAAGAATTTCAGAAAAAGAAAAAAGTGATAATGAAATAATTATTAATGAAACTGATGAAAAAATTGAAAATTTAAGAAGCGAATTAAATAAAATACAAGAGCAATCTATACAATTTAGAGAAAGAAAAGCTAGCTCAGGAGCTACTATTGAAGGTCTTAAAAAAAGAAAATCAGATTTATTAGACAGAATTAGTTCTGAGCTCAATCTTAAAGAAGATAATTTGTTAGAAAACTCAAATTTAAATGGTGTAGAAGAATTACCAAATCACATAGATCAAGAAGATTTATTAGACAAAAAAAAACAAGAAAGAGAAAAACTTGGTTCAGTAAATTTAAAAGCTGACGAAGAAACAAATAAATATGAAGTTGAAATTAAAAAAATGGAGCAAGATCGAGCTGATTTAGTTACTGCAATTGTTAAACTTAAAGAAAGTATTAATGAATTAAATCAAAAAGGTAGAGAAAGATTAATTGAAGCTTTTGAAAAAGTTAATAGAAAATTTAATGAAGTTTATACAAAGTTATTTAATGGTGGAAATGCCAAATTAGAATTGGTAGATTCTGACGATCCACTTGAAGCAGGTCTTGAGATGCTTGTAAGTCCTCCAGGAAAAAGATTACAATCAATAACTTTATTATCAGGTGGAGAACAAGCTCTTACTGCCCTTTCACTAATTTTTGCAGTTTTTTTAACTAACCCATCGCCAATTTGTGTTTTAGATGAAGTGGATGCTCCACTTGATGATGCTAACGTAACAAGGTTTTGTAGTCTTCTTGAAGAATTAACAAAAATCACAAGCACAAAATTTATTATTGTAACACACCATGCTTTAACCATGTCTAAAATGGATAGGCTTTACGGTGTAACTATGCCAGAAAAAGGTATAAGCCAGCTAGTAGCAGTTGACCTTCAAAAAGCAGAGAGTATGGTTGCCTAAAACTGGATGTCAAAAGATCAGTTCAAAACTCGCTTACAGATTGCAAAAGATAAGCTTTTAAAGAAAAATCTAAAAGAAAATAATGAAAACCGGTCTTCAATTGGCGCCGCCTTTAAGCTAAGCACTGAATTGGTCTCTGCTGTTGCTGTTGGGACAATTATTGGGTTTATTTTAGACAAGACCTTTGGTACTAAACCCTGGTTAATTTTAATATTTTTTTTTGTTGGGGTGGTTGCGGGTATAATTAACGTGGTCAGATCAGCAAAAAATATGCAAAAATAGATTTTTTATGGCAGCAAATCCAATGACACAATTCGAAGTTTATCGAATTGGCCCAGAAATAAAGATAGGTGCGTTTGATATATCGTTTACTAACGCAAGTTTATTCATGGTAGTTAGTACACTTGCAATTTTAATAATCTTTAATTTAGGATCAAAGAAAAATTCTATCTTACCAAATAAACTTCAGTTATTAGCAGAGCTGAGTTACTCGTTTGTTTCTAAGATGATTGGAGATACAGCTGGCTCAAAAGCAAGACCTTATTTTGCTTTTATATTTTCTTTATTCATGTTTGTTTTGTTCTGCAATATGTTTGGTATGATACCTTACACATTCACTGTCACAAGCCATATCATTGTAACATTTATGCTGGCAGCATTTATTTTTATAGGGGTAACTATTATAGGTTTTATCAAACATGGATTTGGTTATTTGAAATTATTTGTTCCTAGTGGAGTGCCTGCAGTACTGCTTCCGCTTATTGTTGTAATTGAGATAATTTCTTACTTAAGTAGACCAATAAGCTTATCTGTCAGATTATTTGCAAATATGATGGCTGGTCATACTATGATGAAAGTTTTCGGAGGCTTTGTAATAAGCCTTGGAATAGTTGGTGGATGGCTTCCACTGAGTTTTTCGGTTGCCTTAACAGGTTTGGAGATACTAGTTGCTTTTCTTCAAGCATATGTTTTTGCAATCTTAACCTGCATCTATTTAAATGATGCATTAAATTTACACCATTAATTAATATAGGAGGATATAATGGAATTAGAAGCAGCAAAAATGATCGGTGCAGGACTAGCAGCAATCGCTCTAGCAGGTGCCGGTGTTGGAATTGGAATAATTTTTGGAAATTATTTGTCTGGTGCGATGAGAAATCCATCTGCAGCTCAAAAACAATTTCCAAACTTATTATTAGGTTTTGCACTTGCAGAAGCAACTGGTCTTTTTGGATTGGTAGTAGCTTTAATTATTCTTTTTGCATTTTAAATTTGAATGATTAAAAAAATTATTTTTCAGTTAGTATTTTTTAGCTTTCTTTTAGAAAAGAAAGTTTTTGCAGCTGAAAGTGGAGGTATGCCTCAATTAAATCCTGAATTTTGGGTTTCTCAAATATTCTGGTTAACCATTACTTTTGGTATTTTGTATATCGTTTTGTCAAAACTAATACTGCCAAAAATAAGTGCTAACTTAGAGTCTAGAAAATCACAAATTTCAGATAATATTGAGGCTGCAGACAAACAAAGAGAAGAAAGTGAAGCGAAATTAAAAGAGTACGAGGAAATAGTTAATAAAAGTAAAAACGAAGCAAAAAATATTTTTAATCAAGCTAGAGAAAAAGCCTTAAAAGATATTAATTTAAAAAGAGATGTCTTAGATAAACAAATTGATGAGGAAATAAAAAAAGCAGAAGATGAAATTAATCAGCTAAGAAAAGGCGCGCCTGAAAAAATTAATAAAATTGCAATCGAAACAGCATCAGAACTAATTCAAAAATTAATAGGTGCTGAGGTAAACAATAGCAGTATATCAGCAATTGTAGACGATTTATCTAAGAGAAATGGAGACAAGTATTATGGCAATTGATTCAACGTTTTGGGTAGCAGTTTCTTTTGTCATTTTTTTTGGCGGTTTAATCTATCTAAAAGTGCCTCATAAAATAAATGAGATCCTTAACAAACTAATAATAGATATCAAAAATGAAATTGACGAAAGTGAAAAACTAAGAATAGAAGCAAAAACATTATTAGATAATGCACAAAATAAACTTGATACAGCTCAAAGCGTAAAAAATGAAATTCTTGATCAAGCAAAAAAAGATAGCGATAGATTAATTATCGAGTTAAATGACAAATTTCACAAGTCATCTGATTTGAAAAAAAACTTAGCTGAAAATAAAATTAATCAAATGAAAGAAAATGCAATTAAAGAGATAAAAGATGCATCGATTAAAATTGCTGTAGACTCTGTAAAAAAAATAATTACCACATCTGTCGACTCTTCAAAACTAGATAGCTTGTTTCAAAAAAATTTGAATGAAACAAAAGAAGAGTTAAAAAAAATTAACTCATAATAACCTTACAATTTTTTTAAAAAACTATAGATTGTGTTTATGAAATCTATTGTTATTGGTTCTGGATTTGGTGGAATTGCAGCAGCACTTCGCTTAAAAGCAAAAAATCATGATGTCGTACTAATTGAAAAGCAGAATGATCTTGGTGGCAGAGCTAGAGTTTTTAAAAGAAATGGTTTCACGTTCGATGGTGGACCAACAGTAATTACAGCGCCGTACTTATTAGATGAATTATTTAATCTATTTAATAAAAATTCAAAAGACTACATAAATCTAACTCCTCTTAAAACCTGGTACCAATTTGTTTTTGAAGACAATTCTAAATTTAATTATTCAGGAAATGAAAATGAAATGAAAAATCAAATAGAACAAATTGAAAAAGAGGATGTTGAAGGTTATGCAAGATTAGTAAATTTTACAAAAAAGATATTTGAAAAAGGTTATATTGAATTAGCAGACGTTCCTTTTAACAAACCTTTTACAATGATTAAGCAATTACCATCTCTGTTGGCCCTTAAAAGTTACAAATCTGTTTATTCACTTGTAGCTTCTTATATAAAAAATGAAAAATTAAGAAGAATGTTAAGTATGCATCCATTATTGGTAGGTGGTAATCCTTTCACCACAACTTCAATCTATGGATTAATTTTATACTTAGAAAAAAAATGGGGAATCCATTATTCCATAGGTGGTACAGGAAATATTGTAAAAGGATTAGAGAAACTAATGAATGAAGAAGGCATTGAGATAATTAAAGGTAAAGAAGTATTAGAAATTAATACACATGAAACTAATGTTATAGGCGTTAAACTTAGTGATGGTAAATCCATTGAAGCAAATAATGTTATATGTAATGCAGACCCACCCTCTGTTTATGAAAAAATGATAAACAAAGATAATGAAAACTTTTTATTTAAATGGAAAAAAAGAAGAATGGAATACTCAATGGGTTTATTTGTGTATTATTTTGGAACAAAAAAAATTTATAACAATGTAGAACATCACACCATAAAATTTGGAAATAAATACAAAGAGCATTTAGACGATATATTTGACAATAAAAAACTAAACAACGATATAAGTTATTACCTACACAGACCAACTGCTACAGATAAATCTATGGCACCTCCAAATCATGATTGTTTTTACGTTTTGGTTCCAGTTCCAAATAATCAATCTAAAATTGATTGGAGCACAGAGGGTGAAAAACTCAAAAATCTTGTCATTGAAAAAATGCAAGAACATCTTCTTCCTGATTTGAGAGAAAATATCGTTGAAGATTTTTATTTAACTCCAGACTATTTTGAAAAAGAATTAAACACAAAACATGGATCAGGTTTTTCTATTCAGCCTAAATTTACACAATCTGCTTATTTTAGATTTCACAATAAATCGGAGATTTACAATGGATTGTATTTTGTTGGAGCTGGATCACATCCAGGCGCAGGAGTACCAGGGGTGCTGTCATCTGCAAAAGTTCTAGATAAAATTCTGTAATGTCTAAAAAGAGTTATTTGTCTATCTATGCTAAATCTTTTAATTGGGCTGGTTTTTTTCTACCTCAACATACATATCAAAATTGTTCTAAGCTTTATAGTTTTTGTAGAATTCTTGATAATATCGCTGATGATCAGGACACCATAGCGAGTAAAGAACAAAAGTTTAAAGACTTTAAACAATTATATTTAAAAAATAACTCCAACAATTCTATTGTCGAAGATATGAAAGAATTAGAAAAAAATTATGATATTTCAAAAAATGTAATAAATGATTTATTTGACGGAATTGAATCTGATATTAAAGAAACTGTAAAATTTAAATCTGAAAAAGATTTGTTGCTATATTCTTATCGGGTAGCTGGAACTGTTGGCTTGATGATGGCCAAAATATTAGGTGTAAAAACAATAACATCCCTAAAAGCTGCAATCAATCTTGGAGTAGCTATGCAACTTACTAATATCTCTAGAGATGTGATTGAAGATAGCATTAATAATAGATTTTATATTCATCACTCAATGGACGACATAAAATCTACAATTAAAATTTCAGAAGTTTTCTATGATAATTCTTTTTATTCAATAAAAGAAATTCCAATTAATTTGAGATTTGCAATTTTGGTTGCAAGAAGAGTCTATAGAAAAATAGGACGTAAAATTATGAAGATTAATAGCTTTGAGGCTTACAAAAATTCAGGAAAAATTTATGTAAATAATTTAGAAAAAGTTTTAGAAACAGTGTATTCGATTTATGATTTTTTTAAATTGATGATAATTAAGGATAATAAAGAAAAGTATAATCTTAATTATAAAGATATATACGGATTAATTAATTTAGATGAAAGAATTTGATTATACAATAATAGGAGGTGGTTGTTCAGGATTATCACTTGCTTATGAACTTGAGATAAATAATCAGCTTCAAAAAAAATCTCTAGCAATTATTGAACCACGGGACAAATATCAAAAAGATAAAACTTGGTCTTTTTGGAGAGTTTTTGATCATAACTTTGATGACTGTGTAAGAAAAAGTTGGAATAATTTTTCAGTAAATTTACCAAAAAAAACAAAATATCATGACTGCACTTTCGCTCCATATCAGACTATTGATAGTGGTTTATTTTATGAAAAAATTTTAACAACTCTAAATAAGAATACAAATATTGAATTTTTTAAAAATATTAATGAAATTGATGTCAAAAATACAAAGATTTTTAATAGTGTTTCAGATTTTGAAAATACAAATGATAAATTATGGCAACACTTTTGTGGCGTAGAGATTGAAACTGAAAAAGATTTTTTTGATGAAGAAATATTTAATTTAATGGATTTTGATTGTGAACAAGATAACAATGTTCACTTCTTTTATACGCTCCCTTTTTCTAAAAAAAATGCACTTGTTGAAACTACCTGGTTGTCAAATTTAAATCATAGATCAGTTCATAGTTACGAAACTCAGTTAAAAGATTATTTGGAAAATCACTTAAATATAAAAAAATATAAGGTACTTTTTAGAGAAAAAGGTGCAATTCCATTATTTCATCCAACAAACATTAAAAAATTAAATCAAATTGACATTGGAACAGCTGGAGGCATGACAAGATTAAGTACAGGCTACACTTTTCTAAATATTCAAGAACATTCAAAGTTTATAAGAAAAAATTTAGATAATGTTCATAAATTAAAACCAAAAATCATTCCTGATAAATATCAATTTTTAGATAAAATATTTTTAAAAGTTTTAGCAAATAATCCAAAAAAAATGCCAGATATATTTTATAAAATGTTCAGTTCAAAAAATTCATCTATCATTAATTTTTTATCTAACAAAAGTAATATATTAGAGGATTTCCAGATAGTTTCCAGAATGCCTAAATGGACTTTTTTTAAAGAACTTTTTTAAATTTATTAAATGATAAAAAAAATTAATCTAACTCATTCCTTTATATTTTTTATAATCGTTAATTTATTTATTTTTTTAAATCTAATATTTTCTAATTTTTCTATTACACCATTTGGATGTTTGTTGCTGATATTATTAATTGGCGTTACACATGGATCTCTAGATCATCTAAAAGGTAAAAAATTATTAAGTCATTATAATATAAGTAATACTTTTTATTTTTATATTGCTTATATCTTTATTGCTTCTTTGATCATAATTTTATGGCTTATTTTTCCAGCTCAATTGTTAATTATTTTTCTAATTGTAGCTGCTTATCATTTTGGTAAGGAAGACACTCAATTTTTAATACCTTACACCAGTTATACAAATCAATTATTATTTATACTAAAAGGTTCTTTAATTATTTTTGCACCTTTGTATTTTAATTTTGCTGAAACAATAGAGTTATTTAAATTATTATTAATAGAGAATGAAAATTTTTATACTCTGCTGGGTAAATTAGAAGAATTAAAGATATTTTTAATAGGTGTTAGTTTAAGCTCATTAGCATGCTTGTATCTATTTTTAAAAAATTATGAAATCAATAAAGTAACAATTTTTATTGATTACACTTCAATTCTTTTGGTTAATTTTTATTTTTCACCTCTTGTGGCTTTTACAGTGTATTTTTGTTTTTTACATTCTATTAGACACATTGTGAATTTAATTTTTGAATTAGATAAAGATAATTTCTTAAATGGAGCCAAATTATTTATAATTAAATCTATTCCTCTAACAGTGCTTACAGGTTTATTAGCATTGCTTTCACTTTATTTTATCAATTTTAAAGTCATATTTGATGATGCAATTATTAAAGTCATCTTTATTGGTTTGGCGTCTTTAACCTTTCCTCATATATTGCTGGAATATTTATTAGAAAAAAATGAAAAACAAAAAACTTAATATACTTTTATCAGCCCCAAGAGGGTTTTGTGCTGGTGTTGAAAGAGCAATCGAGATTGTAGAAAAATCATTAAAAAAGTATGGCGCCCCTGTTTATGTTAGACATGAAATTGTTCACAATAAATATGTAGTTGATGACTTAAAATCAAAAGGTGCAATATTTGTTGAAGAACTGGAGGAAATTCAAGATAAAACAAGACCTGTAATATTTTCTGCACATGGTGTCCCAAAAAAAGTTCCTATAGATGCAATGAAGTATAATATGGAATATGTAGATGCTACATGTCCATTGGTTTCTAAAGTTCACAGGGAAGCTGAAAATTTAAATAAACAAGGATATCATTTGATATTAATTGGCCACAAGAATCATCCCGAAGTTATAGGAACTATGGGCCAATTACCTGACGGTTCAATTGATTTAATTCAAGATGAAAACGAGGCAGAAAATTATTCACCAAAATCTGAGGATAAAATAGCATATGTCACACAAACCACTTTATCTGTTGATGATACAATAAATATTATTAAGGTTTTAAAGAAAAGATTTCCAAATATTAAAGAACCTGTAAAAGAAGATATTTGCTATGCAACAACAAATAGGCAGAAAGCTGTAAAAAATATTGCTCAAAAATGTGATATGTTTTTTGTCATTGGCAGCAGGAATTCATCTAACTCTGTAAGATTGGTTGAGGTTGCAAAAAAATCTGGTTGCATTGACTCACATTTAATCCACTCAGAAAGTGTTATTCCCTTTGATAAAATTAATGATTGTGAAACTATTGGCGTATCCTCTGGGGCATCAGCGCCTGAAATATTAGTTAGGAATTTTTTAGACCAATTAAATAATAAGTACCAATTAGAAATAAAAGAAGTTGAAATTATCAAAGAAGATATTGTATTCAATGTTCCAAAAAAATTAAACTAATGGCTGTATATACTAAAATTAATCATTCAGATATTTTGAGTATAAATAAAAATTTTCCTATAGAGAAAATTACCAGCTTCGTTGGAATTAAAAAAGGAATAGAAAATACTAATTATTTATTAAAAACGAAAAACAATAAGTATATTTTAACAATATTCGAAAAAAGAGTTGCAAATAAAGATGTGCCCTTTTTTATGAAATTGATGGATTTATTAAATTCAAAGAAAATAAATTGTCCAAAACCAATAAAAAATTTAGAGGACGAATATCTAATAAAAATTAAGGGCAAACTTGCTTGCATTGTCACTTTTTTAGATGGAAAAGATAAAAAAGTTTTGACTACAAACAATTGTTATCAAGTTGGAATGATAATTGGAAAAATGCACAAAATTACAAATAAATTTAAAATTAAAAGAGAAAATTCAATGGGTATGAAAAATATGCCAAAACTTCTAAAAAGTATAAATTTTAAGAAAATTAAATTTGCTAAAAATATAAAACAAAATCTTGAAAAAACTCAAATTGAAATAAATAAAAAATGGCCAGCTAATTTACCTCAAGGAATTATTCATGGAGATTTGTTTATTGATAATATCTTTTTTAAAAAAAATAAGATTTCTGGCATAATAGATTTTTATTTTGCCTCAAATGAGTATTATATGTATGAAGTTGCAATATGTATCAATGCACTATGTTTTGATCTGAAAAATAATCAATTCAAAATCAATAAACATAAAATAAATTCTCTAATAAAGGGCTATGAAAAAGTTAGAAAATTTACCTCTAAAGAAAAAAGAAATTTAAATATTTTATGTTTAGGTTCCGCATTTAGATATCTTTTGACTAGATTGTATGATTTTTCAAATACACCAAAAACTGCACTTATTAAGATTAAAGATCCTAAAGAATATTATCAAAAACTTTTAGCTCACAAGCAATTAAAAACCTTTAAAGATTATCTTAACTAATGATTGAAATTTACACTGATGGTTCTTGTTTAGAAAACCCAGGTAATGGTGGCTGGGCAGCTATAATTAATGACGATGGAAAAATTGAAAAAATTAGTGGCAGTGAAAAAAATACTACAAATAATCGTATGGAATTAATGGCGCCAATCGCCGCTTTAAGTAAAATTACAAAAAAAAAGAGAGTTCAAATATTTACAGATTCTCAATATGTTAAAATGGGAATTACCAATTGGATACATAATTGGATTAAAAATAATTGGCAAACATCTAAGAAAGAAGATGTAAAAAATAAAGATCTTTGGTTAAATTTGTATAAATTAACCCAATCCCATGACGTTGAGTGGCACTGGGTTAAAGCCCACGCTGGCAATACTTTAAATGAAGAAGTTGACGCTCTTGCAAAAGACGCGGCTAAATCAAACTAATTTTAGAAAATTTTCAGCTGCTGATATTTCACAAGCACCTGTATCGTCTTCCTCTTGTAATTTAACTACTTTAAGATCATCAATTAACATTGTGTATCTATTTGAACGAATTCCAAGACCCCTAGCACTTTTATCTACATCAGCACCAATAGACTTAGTAAAATTTAAAAATGGGTCACCCATCATTATAATTTTATCCTCAACTTTGTGTTCTTTTCCCCATGCATTCATTACAAATGGGTCATTAACTGAAACACAAATAATATGATCTATACCTTTTGCTTTATAATTTTCAAAATTATTTACATAACCTGGCAAATGCTTTGCAGAGCAAACTGAGGTGTAGGCCCCAGGTAATCCAAATACAACTGCTTTTTTTCCACTTAGTAAGTCATGTAGTCTTTTTTTAACTGGCTCGTTACTTTCTAAAATAAATACCTCAGAATTAGGTATTTGGTCATTTTCTTTTAAATTCATTTTACTCTCTCTGTTATGTGGTTTTTTATACTTGTAAGATTATTCTCAATAATATCATAATTTTCTTTTTCACTCAAAACATATTGAAGTTCTTTTGGAAGTTCTGCGCTCATATCAAGCGCTTTGTTAATTGCGTCTGGAAATTTTGATGGGTGAGCTGTCGCTAAAACAATATTATTGCCCTCTAAACTTACTCTATCGAAAGCAGCAAAACCTATTGCGGTATGAGGATCTAAAATTAATTTATTTTTTTTGTAAACATCACTTATTGTTTTTATTATTTCATCTTCACTTAAGCTAGCCGATAGAAAATCTGAATTAATTTTCTGAAGTGTGATTTCGTTAATTATATATGCTTTATCTTTTTTTATAGTTTTCATAATCTCACTAGTTAGATTGGCGTCTTTATTATTTAAATCATAAATTAATCTTTCAAAGTTACTTGCTACTTGTATATCCATACTTGGGGATAGCGTTTCAAAGACTTTTTCTGAAACATATTTTCCTTCAGAGATAGCTCTATGTAAAATATCATTTTGATTGGTGGCAACTAACAGCTTGTTAATTGGTAATCCCATTTTTTTTGCAAGATATCCAGCGTAAACATCTCCAAAATTACCTGTGGGAACAGAAAAATTGATTGGCTTCGTTTTATCCTCAATTAAAAAATAGCTATAAAAATAATAAACACTCTGAGCAATAATTCTAGCCCAGTTAATAGAATTTACCCCAGACATATTAATTGAGTTGGAAAAATTTTTGTCTTCGAACATTGATTTTACTAGATTTTGACAATCATCAAAGTTTCCATTTATAGCAATATTAAATACATTGTTATCTTTGACTGTTGTCATAATTTTTCTTTGTACTGATGAAATTCTATTATGGGGGTGAAGAACAAATATATTTAAATTTTTTTTACCCTTTATCGCTTCAATAGCTGCCGCTCCAGTATCTCCAGAAGTTGCTACAACAATATTAATCTTTTCATTATTGTTTTCTAAATAGAATTCATAGAAATTTCCAAGCAATTGCATTGCAACATCTTTAAATGCTAAAGTTGGTCCATGAAAAAGCTCGAGTATAAATCTGTCTTCAACTTTTATTAGATCAATGACATTTTTTTTTCTAAAAGAGGAATAAGATTTTTTTATTATTTTAGATAAATCATCATCATTTATAAAATCATCGACAAATGGTGAAATTATCTGTTTAGCTAATTCATTGTAATCTAAGTCTTTTAAAGAATTTAATTTTTCACTATCAAACTTAAATTCATCTTCAGGGACAAACAATCCACCATCATCAGCAAGGCCTTTTAAAAAAACATCCTTAAATTTGAAAGTTTTTGATTTATTTCTAGTGCTGACGTAGTTCATCTAATAATTTTTTTTTCTAAAATATAAATATAATAAAAGAATTGAAATCGCTAACGAAAACCAAGTTAGTGCATATTTTTTGTGATTATTTGAAATATTGGCATCAATTTTTTTTGGTTTAGGAGTTTGATAATTTCCATCTAAATAAATGATATATTCAGAAAAGTTTTTTCCAGTATAAGAAAATACATCATCACGGTTTAGTGTGAACCAATAATTTTTTTCAATATCATTTTTTGGTTTAAAGATATTGGCTTTATTTTGTTTCTTTAAAACACCAATTATATTTTGTTCGTCTAAATTGTTTATCTCTAAAGAGTTTTTTTGACCAAATGTTATCCATCCTCGATTTATTAGATAATTTTTTGTATTTATTGTAATTGGATTTATTACTTCAAACCCAGGCTTACCTTCTTCGTTTAAATTATATAAATATATTTGCTTGTCATAATCAATTTCACCAGAAGTTTTAATTCTTAAAAAATTCTTTTTTTCATTATTTGATAACTCAACAGGTGATTTAGTAAGTGAAAGTTCAATTTCTGAAATAAGATTTAACTTCCAGTTTAATCTTATCATTTGCCAGGTTCCTAGAGAAACAAAAACAAATATAAAAAAGAATACAAAAACAGAAAATAAAAACTTATATCTCAAGGATTAATGATTAACTTCCCCAGATATAAATTGCTGCAAATAAGAATAACCAAACTACATCAACAAAATGCCAATACCAAGCTGCAGCCTCAAAACCAAAATGATGATCTTTAGTAAAGTGCCCTCTTCTTCCTCTAAATAAGCATACTGCTAAAAATATTGTTCCAATTATTACGTGAAAACCATGAAAGCCTGTTGCCATGTAAAATACTGATCCATAAATGTGATTTGAATAACTAAATGTTGCATGATGATATTCATAAGCTTGGAGAGCTGTAAAACATAAACCAAGTACTACTGTTAATGTTAATCCTTGAATAAAACTTTTTCTATCATCTTCAATAAGAGCGTGATGCGCCCAAGTAACCGTGGTTCCTGAAAGCAATAAAATTAAGGTGTTAATTAAAGGTATGTCCCAAGGATCGAATGTTTCAATATCTTTTGGAGGCCAGACATTGCCAACAAATTCATTTGGAAATAGACTTACATCAAAATACGCCCAAAACCATGCAACAAAAAACATTACCTCGGATGCAATGAACAATGTCATTCCATATCTATGGTGTATTTGAACTACCGGTGTGTGATGACCTTGATGTTCTGCCTCTATAACAACATCTCTAAACCACATGTAGGCTCCATAAATTAATAGTGCAAATCCAACATACATGCCCCATGAAATACCACTATGTAAATAATAAACACTTCCAATTGCTAAAACTAAACATGAAAATGAGACATAGATTGGCCAAGGACTTGGGTCTACTAAATGATAATCATGTTTTTTTTCAGCTGACATATTTTTTAATTATGATTGTTTATAATAATCTGTCGAGAAAAAAGTATATGACATAGTAACATCATGTAGATCTTTAGTTGTTGGGTCATTTACCATTTCAGGATCTAGATAAAAAGTCATAACATAAGTTGCTTTTTCGCCTGCTTTCAGAACTTGTTTTTCAAAACAAAAGCAGCCTAATTTACTATAATATTTTCCTAAACTTGAAGGTGAAACATTAAAGCTTGCTGTTCCAGCAGTATCTTCAGAACTATAATTTACAACTTCGAATTCTATCTTGTTAACTTGACCAACCTTTACATCAATTACATTACTCTTGGCTTTAAAATCCCATGGTAAATTGTTTACATTGGTATCAAATCTTACACTAACAACTTTATCTAATACTATATCTGGAGCTGTTTTAGAAACTTGGGTTGTTCCACCAAATCCTGTTACTCTACAAAATAAATCATAAAGAGGCACGGCTGCATACGATAAGCCAAGCATTAAAACAAAAATACCTGCTAGCAAAACTGGAGTAAGAGTTTTTTTTTGAATCATATTACTCTGTTGAAAACTCCAGTATTGTAAAGTGTAAATAAAAACAAAAATATCATAAATGCAATTATTCCAATTGCAGTTAATAAATTTTTTCTTTTAGTTTTTTTATCTGGTATCATCATAATATTTTATCCAATAAGAATAATACAAAAATTAAAAATAAATATAATATTGAGTATCCAAAAATAGATTTTGCTTTTTTGGAATTAAATTTATTTTTTTTAAAATTATATAATTCATAACATAAGTAGTTGTAATATAAAGTAAGCATTAGTGCTGGTACTAAAAAAACTTCTCCAACAAAATTAATCCAATAAGGAAAAATTATGACTGGCAACATCAATAAAGAATAAACAAAAATATTTAACTTTGTGCTTTCAATACCATTTGTTAAGGGCAACATTGGAATTTTAGCTTTTTTGTAATCATCAGATTTATATAGACTTAATGCCCAAAAATGAGATGGGGTCCAAAAAAATATTATTAAAAAAAATGTTAATGGTTCAATAGATAGTGAGCCTGTTGCTATAGTCCATCCAATAACAGGTGGCAAAGCACCTGCCGCACCTCCTATAACAATATTTTGTGGAGTTCTTCTTTTTAACCAAATTGTGTATACAAATAAATAAAACAGGATTGTCGATAAAAGTAAGATTGCAGATGTTCTGTTTGCAAAATAATCAAGAGCTACAACAGATATAATAGATAAAGTTACACCAAAAATAAGTGCTTGGTTTTTATTTACTTTACCAGTTGGAATAGGTCTAAGACAAGTTCTGGTCATCAAGGCATCTAAATCAGACTCGTACCACATGTTAAGTGCACCCGCTGCACCTGCTCCAATTGAAACTAATAAAATACCAATAATAGCATCTTTAGTTGAGATAATTCCTGGTGAAGTTAATAATCCAACTGCACAAGTAAAAATTACCAAGGACATTACCCTTGGCTTCATCAATTTAAATAGTTCTGAAAAATTAAATAGATCTTCTTGGCTTAAAGATTTTTTCTTTAACCTTGAACTACTACTCATCTGTTTTAAGTTTCAAAATCCTAGCTATGAGACTTTTGAGTGTCCTGATCATCTTCAAACTTTGGCAACTCTTCAAAAGTGTGAAAGTTTGGTGGAGATGGTACAGTCCATTCTAAAGTTGTAGCTCCTGCTCCCCATGGATTAGCTGCTGCAGCTTTCTTTTTATAAAATGAATAAATCAAGTTAATAAAGAACACTCCTAAACCTATAACCGCAATATATGATCCAATTGAAGATACGTAATTCCAACCAGCAAATGCATCTGGATAATCTGCATATCTTCTTGGCATTCCTGCTAGACCTAAGAAATGCTGAGGGAAGAAAACTAAATTAACTCCAATAAATGTTAACCAGAAATGTAATTGTCCTAACCATTCTGAATATTCATAGCCAGACATTTTACCGAACCAGTAATAGAATCCTGCAAAGATCGCAAATACAGCACCTAGAGATAACACATAATGGAAATGTGCAACTACATAATAAGTATCATGCATAGCTGTATCTACTCCAGCGTTTGCTAAAACAACTCCTGTTACACCACCTACTGTGAACATAAAAATAAATCCTAACGCCCACATCATCGGGGTTTTAAATGATATTGATCCGCCCCACATTGTTGCAATCCAAGAGAATATTTTTATCCCTGTTGGCACTGCAATAATCATGGTTGCAGCTAAGAAATATGCTTTTGTATCTGTACTTAGACCAACGGTGTACATATGGTGAGCCCATACAACGAAACCTACAACTCCAATTGCAACCATTGCATAAGCCATTCCAAGATATCCAAAAACTGGTTTTCTTGAAAATGTTGACACAATATGACTTATCATTCCAAAACCTGGGAGGATCAAAATATAAACCTCTGGGTGACCAAAAAACCAAAATAAATGTTGGTACAATACTGGATCTCCACCTGTCTGAGCCTCAAAAAAAGCTGTTCCAAAATTTCTATCTGTTAGCAACATTGTAATCGCACCAGCTAAAACTGGTAAAGATAATAATAACAAAAATGCTGTAACTAATACTGACCAAGCAAATAATGGCATTTTATGTAATGTCATTCCTGGTGTTCTCATGTTTAATATTGTCGTAATAAAGTTTACTGCACCTAAAATTGATGAAGCACCTGCTAAGTGTAAACTTAAAATTGCAAGATCCATTGCAGGACCTGGTTGACCTGCTTTAGATGATAATGGTGGATATAAAGTCCATCCTCCGCCAACTCCTTGAGCACCTGGAGGGCCATCTGCAAAAATTGATAAAAGTAATAAAATAAAAGAAGCAGGCAATAACCAAAAAGAAATATTATTCATTCTTGGAAAAGCCATGTCTGGTGCGCCAATCATGATTGGAACAAACCAATTACCAAATCCACCAATCATCGCTGGCATAACCATGAAGAAAATCATTATTAAACCATGACCTGTAACTAACACATTATATAAGTGATAGTTTCCACCTAATATGCCGTCACCCGGATGCATCAATTCCATTCTCATTAACACTGAAAAAGCTGTTCCAATAATCCCTGCAAAGATAGCAAAGATTAAATACATTGTTCCTATGTCTTTATGATTAGTTGAATAAGCCCATCTCTTCCATCCCGTTGGAGTGTGATGATCGTCGTGTGATGCAGTTTGTGTGTACATATTTATTTACTCGCTAGTTTTTTATATTTGTCTTCTTCAATTACTTCTTTTGCAAATTTTACTTTAGCATCAGTTAACCATTCTTGATAATCTTCTTCTGATACTACTCTAACTTCAATAGGCATAAAAGCGTGTTTAATTCCACAAAGCTCTGAACATTGCCCATAAAACGTTCCCACTCTTTCTGCTTTGAACCAGGTTTCATTTATTCTACCTGGAACAGCATCTCTTTTTACTCCAAAAGATGGCAATGCCCACGCATGCAAAACATCATTTGCAGTAATTAAAACTTTTACTACTTTATTAACTGGAACAACGACCACGTTGTCTACTGCAAGCAATCTAGGTTGACCTGCCTTAAGATCTTTTGTCTCTACCATATAAGAGTCAAAAATTATATTTTCATCTGGATACTCGTAACCCCAATACCATTGGTAACCAACTGCCTTGATTGTTACATCAGCTTTTGGAATTCTATCTTG
>Ga0255751_10000630_pt1 | contig 32976 bp, 25 predicted proteins | sample 071ome_20_FD_179951 | JGI IMG/M metagenome (GOLD analysis project Ga0255751, IMG submission 179951) | Coastal salt marsh microbial communities from the Groves Creek Marsh, Skidaway Island, Georgia - 071412BT metaG (version 2) | ecosystem: Environmental > Aquatic > Marine > Intertidal zone >... | reverse complement strand
CATTCTTTCCACCAACAACATTTTCGTCAGTGAAACTCAATTGAGAATCGCCAGTTGCTCTATCTGTACGTGAAATTTGTAAATAATATTTGTCAATATCACCAGCAGATTTGAGAGTAGCATTTGTTGGTAAGTTGTGATTTCTGTTGATTCTTGTTAAAGAAACACCATTTAATTGATATGGGTATACTTGATCGTTAATACTATGATTGCTAGCAAGTGTTCCATCAATACCTCTTGTTGCAATTCCCAAAGTACCTGCTGGAGAAGAACCAGCAGTTACGCTATCATAGAAAATAATTTCGTTATCAATCTTGACATAACCTTTCGAGGTTGAGATACCTTCAAAAGTTGAGAATATTGAAGTGTTTGCAACAGATATCGTTGTAGCACCAGATCCAATAGCAGCAGTCAGAGACGTTGGAATTGTATTTGGTTCAATATTTGCAAGAGTTACCAAGTTGTTATCAGCGTGCATTCCATGATTATATTGATTAATTTCTAGTACTCTTCCATCATATAGATCGCTAATAGTTGTTGATGATGTAATATCTGTGTTTGCATAAGAAACTGCAGTAGCTCCATCATAAACAACCAAATCTTGACCAGAGGTAAGTTCTTGACCTTGTACATTTGTCAGATACAGGGTATCAAATCCGTTAAGAGCAGAGACTGTAATTTGTGCTCCAGAACCCTTCGTTACATCTGAGGTTGTAATACCAAGAACGTCACCAACAACATATCCACTACCAGGTGTTGTTATAAATGGATCACCACTAAGAACACCAGCAGCAAATGTAACCACACCAACAGCACCCGTACCAGAACCTGTAATTGAATACAGGGAAACACTACTGAAAGTACCGTTGCTATATCCAGCACCAACTATTGTGTTGGATACTGTACTCAATTTACCACCGACTTGTTCAATATATCCATAAGGACCTGTGTCTGAAGTTGTATCGCTAACTTTTCTACCAATAGTAAGAACAGAATCTAAAGCAGTCGAAGTTGTAATACCAACTTTTAACTTTCTTGGTAAAGTTCTTACGGAATTACTAGTTAATGTCGTTACATCGTCCAGATTGTCTATGACAGGATTGTAGAAGTATGCTGTACCTGATGTTGAAGTAAAACTTGCTCTATTAAGAACAAATTTCAAATCTTCAAACTGACTTGCTGTCCAAATAGTACCATTTTGAGATTTGAACAAACTTCCGCCAGTATACTGTTGACCAATCTTTATGGTTTCAGCGTCTGGAAGTGTTGAAGTCTCAATAGTATTTTCACCCATTCTTGCAATCCAAACTTCATAATTATCTGAAGTTGGTGACAGTAATACTAAAGCGTATTCAGTATCTGGTTGCAAATAAATTGGAGATGGGAAATTGACTCTTGTAGATACTGATGCATCTGTTGATGTTGTAATTTCACTTGGACTTACAGCAACAGAAGCATAATCTTCAACTAACTGTGCTGTTGGTGTACCCAATTCTACAGTTCTTACTTGAACGATTAGGTCTTCAACAGTATCTTTGCTTGCAAAGTAAAGATCGACAGATGACAAGAATAATCCTTTATCAGAATCGGTAGTGAAAGACTGAGCAAGAGGGTCAACTCTTCTTGGTGGTGGTGGGGGTGGTCTTCTTACAATTACTCTGGTTTGTCTGAAGGTATCAATTCTACCACTAGTACTGTAAGTAGTTTCTCCACTACTAATCAACAAACTTCCTGGAAGTGGTTCAGCATTAGTCGAACTAGAAGTAAGTTTGAAGGTACTAGTTCCTGTTGAGAATCTCAATGGTGGAACTGGTGAAGATAATGGATTTCTAATGAAGAATACACCAGAAGCACTTCCATTCAAATCTGTAACAACTCTGATGTTAGATACGGTTGCTTGAGCACCACTTGTTTCGCCAATCAAAACCATACCAACTGTCAAGTATCCACTAAATCTACCATCACCTCTATCGGCAAGTGAAAGATGATCTACATTCAAAACAGTTGATGATGCAGAATAAGAAGTATCTAATTCTATTGAGGTGTTATATGGATTTGAAGAATATGTTGTAGATGGATTATCATAAGAACCAGACTTGTGGTTTGGTTGAGCAACTCTTACATTAAACAAATTGCTAGATCCAACAAAACCTCTGACTCTTTCACCAACACTAAAGACACCAGATGTCATCTCAATTTCAACTAACTTGGGAACTATATCAATTCCAGAAGTATTATCGAAGAATGGATAGTATCTTGTAAATGCTTTCAATCCAGTAACATTGTATGCTACGTTTCTTGAGCGGATGAATGGATCTCTAACGCTAGAAGTTCTAACAGTTTCGGTATAAGTGCCGTCAAAACTACCAGTTTGCTGTCTTGTTCCACCATCAACATAAATTGTTCTTACCCAAGAGTCTGATGATGGTGTAAGTTGTAAATTACCAACATATTCAACCATGTTAAATGGATTTACATTTTCAACTCTAGAAGCAAATGCTTGTGTCTTCCAAGCTACTTCGGAATATTTCAGAGTGATTAAATCACCAGTCTTCTGAACATTAGAATCCAATAGACTTAGATTTGTAGAAAAATCAGCAGTGTCTTGATTCAAAGATGAATTCAGTGCTACTACTGGTTTGAATCCAAAAGTATCTCCCTGACATAACAGTAAATTATTCTCTGTATCAATATCAAACTTAGAAAGTTCTCTATCACTTCTATCAACAGATTTAAAGTCATCTACAAAGAAACCTGACTTAAATCTATCAAGTCCATCAACATCTCTAATTTGTAATGTTTTGGTATTAACTTCTAACAGAGATAATGAAGTTAATGTTTCTAGGTTCGTAACCCTATCATCAATCTTACCAATATCTCTCATCGTGTATCTTCTGTTATCAACAACAGAAATTTTTACATCATCAGTACTGTAGAGATATGCTGGATACTCAATAGTTGCGATATCCATCGCTTCTTCTACATTAATTGGTTCCTTAGGACTTGTGGAGGAAACACCCTTAATTAAAGTGAAATTACCCTCTTTATCTAAAACAACCTTATCGATTCTTGGTAGATAGAAATTGTATCCAATCAGAGAACTTTCTTGAGGAGAAACAACTAATGTTGGATTGATGGATGCCGTTGCAAAATTTCTATTTGCAAAAGCGAATGGGGAACTTGAAGAAGATGAGAATCTAGCAACTCTTGGTCTAAAGTCAAGAGTATCTGACGCTCTAACATTACCCTGCAGTGTTGGAATATCATCTGAGAATCGTTCTTCATCATAAGAATTTACGGTGTATACATCACCAGTATCACTCGTTGGTATGCTATAGTAATCGAAAATTACTTTCAGTTTGTGACTTGGAACATATGAATTATTCTTCCTAACAATTCTGGAATAATCATAATAATGTTCTCTCTGACCTTTGTCTAAACGATAATTATCAGTAATGTCTTGATAATTGCCAAGAGTAATTGATTGTATTGTGGAAGAAATATTTGACTCTTTAAAATCAACTATTTCACCAGCAACAAATTTATTAGAATTTAAATATACAAATTCAACTACAGTAGCAGAAGATCTTGTTACAATTTGGGCGATTGATCCACTAGTTCTTCCAACTATCTTCTCACCTAAGATTGAATTTGTATCTAAACCTAAACCAGATGGGAATTCTAAAGAGTCTAACGTAATAGAATTAGAATCATATGACTCATAAACTGCAATAACTTTTGCAACGTCTGGAAGATTTAGTGAAATTTCCTTATCTTCTACACGTAAACCATAGTAAGAATTTTGTGTTAATCCGTTAGTACTTGTAGATATTCCAGAACGAGTATTTGAAATATCTATTTTTTCACTTCTAACATATTCCTTTTTCTTATCTTTAATACCGTTTTTCTTGAGTGTTGTATTGACAATAACTGAAGCACTTCCAGTAAGTCCACTCAAAGTTACACTATCTCCACCAGAAGAAAGTGTAAATTGATCGGAAGTCAAGTCCTCTACAGAACCATCAGTTTGGTAAAATACACCGTATCTTTCAGCGTCAAATGTTTCAAAGAAAGAACTAGTAATACCTGTATCTGAAGAAGTTAATGTTAACGTACCATCAGCAGCAGTTGTTTTGCCAGTGATTTGTTTTGATACTATTAAATTAGAACCAAAAAGACTTACTGAAGATACGTTATCAGATTCGATCTTAGAATATAATCCACCACCATCTTTAACTAATGGATTACCGAGTGAAAATGTTACACTCTCGGTAGAAACTGGAAGATCACCACTACAAACACCATCTACACTTGAAATTGCTGAAACGGTCATTGAAAGACCATCAGCAGATACTGAAGAAACTCTATTAAAAGTTTCTGTGCTTAGACCTGAAATTTGATATCTTAAAATGGAATCAGTTTTAATACCAACAAAATTGTTTCCCGGAGAAGTTACATTTCCACCAGATGTAATTGTAACAGTATCCGTAATACTAAAAGATTTTGGAAGGGACTTTTGAAGTGATAAGTCGGCAACAAAATCTGTAGAAAAACCTGATATAACTGAAGAATCTTGGTAAACAGATTTAACATCTTGGATACCATATACTTTTGCAGAAACAACAGATCTTGAAAGTTCTGATGTTTCATTAATCAGAATTTGCTCTCCTGCAATAAAGGTTCCAGAAGTCTGTGTGAGGGTTAGAACGGTCCCTGAAGCAGCGGTAACTACATATCCAGACGCTCCACTACTAACACCCCTGATGAACGACGTTGCTGGACATTCAGAGGACGTTAGAGAGGTGTTTACGGTCAAAGATGTATATGTCTGAACATCAAACAAATACAAATCCCAATCAGTTGCTGCATTTGAGTATGGTGCATCAGATACACCGAAAGAATATACCCTTGCTTCACCAACTTTAACACCAGTTCCTGCTGTGTTAGAAGTTTTTCTTTGACTATACAAGTCAATTGTATAGTTATTATTTACACCAACAAAAGGAGTACCGGAAACATTATTCAGTTTAATCAAACTACCAAATTCAAATGGTACTAAGGATGATTCAACCGTTTCTGTATCTCTTGGTTTATCTGCGTCCAGTACTGTTGTGGATACTGATTCAACATCATATCCTCTAACATAAGCTTTTCCAGCAGATACTTTAACTGCTAAAAGATCTTCTGATGGAACATTTCCATCTTCGGTTTTTTGTGATGAAGTATATACACCTTGATTGGATAGTCCATCATTAAGAGATTCTTTTACAGAAACATCAAAGTTACCTATTGAATAGTCACCAGACTCTTCATAAGTTCTCTTCGCAAAATAATCTTTAATTATGCTGTATTGCGACTTATCCTGTAATTTTTTAATTACACCAGATTCTAACTTAATTAACTCTATAAAAGATGTATCATTATAATCAGTTAGACTCTTCTTAGATAGTGTTGCTGTAATCTTTAATCTATCTGCACCTGGTGCAGAGTAATTTGAGAATCCTTTTGCATTATCATACAAAGAATTATCATCTTTTGCAGTTACAAGTTCTTCTAGAATGGTGAGACCAACTCTATATGATGGAGAACTTGTATATGGATCTAATACAATTGTATTAGAAGAAACATCTACAAAAGTACCTCTGATAAAATATACCCCAGCACCAATGGAGACAGAAGAACCTCTAGCACAGGCATCTTGTGCTACTAAAGAAGCAACTGTATCGCCCGCATTAACAGAAGTGTTTCCGTAAGTAAATGACTCTTCAACTATAAGAGTCTCCCCATCATTAAAATATGAAATTTCGCTATTACTACCAGATCTTAAATATTTTACAAATAAAGTAAAATCTGTTGTACCATCAGCATCAGATTCTGCAAGATATTTGTCTACTACCGCTACTATTTGAGATGTTTGACCTCTAACTCTCTTTCCAACAAGTTTATCGGCATAAACACTAACATCAATACCAAGATGTTGTTCGTTTATCTTTACAGAATAGTATTCATTATCATAATTAACATTTCCGGGGATCACCATCGACCCCTCTTTGAAAATGTGACTTCCAAAAGATTCTACTTGATTTTGTAGAATTGATTGTAAAGTCGTTAACTCCCTCGCTTGTACTGGGAATCCTGGTTTAAATAAAACCCTGTAGAAGTTATTCTCCTTATCAAAATCATCATAGTAAGGGTTTATATTGAGATTTGTTTTCTGTGGCATTTTTTAGAATTCCAGGATAATTTTAACGTCTTCTTTTTGTCTAGAATTTCTTGAAATCTCTGGGCGGTTATCAAGATAAATTATATCCCCCGACCCTTTATTTATCTCAGGTGATGAAAGACCACTTGTAAATTGAGACCCCAAGGAAATAACTTTGTTGTTTACTGTAGTAGTGCTTCCAGTAAATGCGATACTGACAGAATGACTAAATCCAGATTTTTCTACTTTTTCTGTTGTTGACTCAAAAGCATATGCTTTTCCTGAAGTTGAAACACCAGTATAGTCAACCGTATCATATGTAGATGGATTGAGATACAAAGAACTATCTTGGAAGTACTTTGCTACTTTCGTTTCATTATCCCATGATGCAACATATGCTTTTGCTTGTCCTATTATGTTTCCTGTGCCAGCAAAAACACTTTGACTAATAACATCTCCAACTGAAAGGGTATCAGTTATTGTGGAATCAAATTTAATCGATCCTAAAGATGAAAAATTATTTGATGTATGTACAGAAGTCGAACCGTATGAAGTTGGATTTTTTACAATACCAATCTGAGAAAGATTTGTGCTTACTGGAAAATCTCTTGTAGAATCATCAAATCTTGAATAAACTAAAACCTTATCTGCTCCCAGTTCTCTGTAGATGTCATAACCATGACCCTTTGATGGTGGGATGATTGGGATTAAGTTTGCTCTATTTGCAGTAGCAACTACACTAGCAGAGATAGGACTTAAATCTACCATAGCAAATGTATAACCACTTCCACCAGAAGTTACTGTTGTATTAGTAATTCTATTGTTAACATCAACACTAACTATAACCTTTCCACCAGTTCCATCACCAACGATGTTTAGTGTGTGTTCTCCCGTAGAATATCCAGAACCTCTACTTTCAATATAAACTTTTTTAATCTGATTCAAATTAACATCAGAATTTGCATTATCTCTTACTGCTTTTATCTGAGCATTAGATGACGTTGACCAATTATTTGGCAAAGCAATATATTCGGTAGAATCGAATTTTATGATATCACTTGGAGCAACTGTAAACAAATACTTCCAGATGTACCCATCATTGCTTGTTCCTGCTTTTGATGGTTCCAAGTCTGTAAAAGTTGGTTCATCTAAAGAATCTTTACCTGTTGTAAGAATACCTGATGAACCATTATCAATACAAATATAAACTTTATATTCGCTATTCATTACATAATAATTTGAGTCATATAATCTCACAGAGGAATTTACTGGTGAAGGGTTATCGACGCTATAATCATGACGGTACATTTCATATTTCTTTCCTCTTTCCCAATCAATTCTTCTAACAACTCTTCTAGCATTAGTAGAGGTAACACGTTTACCATACATCATAACGTTACCGACAAAGTTGCTATACTCAAAATTGTCGGTTGGACTTGGTGTATCAGTATCCCAATCAGGTTTTCTAAAAGAATCATCAGGGGATTTTGGATTAGATAATCCTACAAAAACATAATATGAATTAGAAGTATCTTCTATCGAATTTATAAAATTTTCAGCGTTTAATATTCTAAACTGATCTGTTACAATTGCCGCCATCTTAATAGCTTTTTTCTATATTTATAACTATCCCAGATCTTTTCTAAGACCACCAGTTTGTCTCAGTCCATATCCCCTTCTTTGAATTGTTGGGAATGTGGACAATCCAGAATCAATTGTAAGACCAGTAACACCTATAGAAATTGGTGCAGATGCTCTGGTAAATCCAGATAATCTACCCCATGAGAATCTACCGACTGGATTTGTTGTAGACCCAGTAGTTACTAATCCAACAGTATTTGTTCCAGAATCAACGTTGACAACTATCTCAGCGTTTTGTGATGAAGAACTGATTGATTGAATCTTGTAAATATTATCTGAGAAGCTTGTTCCGATTCCAACAACAGCAGAATTACTATCATCAATTGATGTTACACCAGAACCAACTCCAGTATCAAATATGTAAATTGGATATCCAGAAACTAAACCTGTCCATGGAGATGCATCTGAAGAATTCAAGAAGAACTTAATTGCAAGTGGAGTTCCGGAACCAGTTGTAGTAGTAATTCCAGTAACAATACCAGATGAACCAATTACAGCATCTATTTCAACAACATTCTCATAAGAGACATTTGTAGTTGGAGTGAGAACTTGTGGTGGTTGTGTTCTGGTATAACCAAATCCAGCATTAACTACCGTTGCTGAAGTGATGCTTCCACCAGTAACTGTTGCTGTGGCGGTAGCAGTTGTACCAATACCGACACCAATTGTTGATGGTGCTGCGATAGATATTGAAACTGATGAACCAGAATATCCAGAACCACCATCGTTTATAGTCAGTGAAGAAATTGTACCAGCAACTGAGACAACAGCAGTGATTGCCGCAGCAACAGGATCACTTCCAGTAACTATAAGACCATTAACTGAACTGATTATAATTGAAGACTCATTTTCTTCATAATTGAAGAATTGTGCATCATCTACAAATATCTCAGTATCAGTGGTTGTTAAATCTCCAATAATTCTTGCTGTTGGATAAACTTGTGACTCAATAGAATCTCTAGATTTGGAAACAACTTCTCCTGCAATAACAGCATCGACTTTTTGTTTTGTCCAGTCAATAGGTTTGAAATTGACTTCATCAATACCAGAACCACTATAAATGTTTGTTTCTATTATAGAGGACTCTGTAAAATTAAATACTGTTCTTTCTTCTTGGGTGACAGTTGAAGGATTACTTTCGGTTTCTTTAACAAGTACGATATCACCAGGTTTGATAGTTTCTTTTACAACATCGTTCCCTACTTGTATACTATCAGTATTTCTAGTTCCTCTATAGAAGAATATAGAAATTTTATCTCCATCACCAGTAACTGGATCAACCGCTGATGGTGGTTCAGTAAAGATTACTGAAGTGCCTCCATTAAATGAATATGCTTCACCAGGTTCTTGAAGAATGCCATTTATGAATACTAAGAGAAGATAATTTAAGTCAATGTCAGGATTTGATGTTTCAAAACTCAGAAGACTGCCATTATAATTGAGTGGGAATCTAGTTCTAGAACCATTTTGGAGACTTGATATTGAATCTATGTAGTCTAATTCACCAAATTGCCAAGATGCAAATGAATCTGAGAATGTATCAAGAACTGTCAGTTGGAATTGTTCTGATATAGAAGGTAGATTTACATCTGTTACTAATCCTACAGGAGTAAATACGTCCCCAACTTTAAATCCATAACCTGGTCTAGTAATCTTGAAGGAAGATATTGAGAACAGTGTTGAACCAATACCAGTTGTTGATGCATAACCAGTATCTACTGATATCAGTAATCCAGTACCAGTATCAGTTGTAGCACCTATTCCTCTTCTAGAAACACCAGTTACTTGAAGATTTTCATATGATGGTTCAGAAACAAATATTTGTGGATTTGTATATCCTGTACCACCAGCACCCACTGCAAATGCGAGTGTGCCACCAGCACCAACAATAGCAGTAATAGATGCGGTATCACCATCATGATTTTCTTCGAAGACGCTGATACCAATAGAAACTATTCCATTATATCCAGAACCATGATAATCTGTTGTTCCAAGACCAACAGATACAATAGATCCACCAGCACCGACAACAGCAGTTACAGAAGCTCCAACTAATGGTGCATATCCAAGACCTGGTGTTGAACCGAGGGAAACAATAATACCACTTCGTGGTAACTGGTTCTGATTGATATCATAATCTGATATAAACAGATCACCACCAGGTACAGTTGTTATACCTGTAAATATTATGCTCGATACACCGACACTCTCAGTGTATTCGTAATTATTTCCGATATTATTTACAGTTGATGGAGTTTGGAATATATCATTAATTAAAACTAATCCACTACCAGTTTCAATTCCAGTAGTATTTGCACCCCCAACAGTTATCGTATAAGTTGCACCAATTCCAGTGAAATCTTTTGAAATATTGTCATATATCTTGTTTGCAGTGTAATCATTTCTCAAATATACTCTACCACCAAAATTAGATCTTGCAGTTGGTAAGTTGCTCGCATCGACGGAATTGGTATTATTTCCTCTAGGTGCTTCTGTAAAATGTACTTTATTGTTAACAATATTAAATGAACCAGAATAAACGTTTGCGGTAGTACCATCAGTGTGTGTTGAAGATGAACTTCCGACAGCACCTCTAGTAACCTCAACAAGGTTGAATGATCCAGTTTCGGTTATAGGTCCGACGGATGTTGTCCCTAAACCAACAGATACAACCTCAGCATATTCATTATCAATCTTCAATAGGTCACCAACAAACAGAGAAGAAATGCCAGTAACAGATAAGAAGGTATCTGTGGTGTTAATTGAACCACCATTATCTGTTAAATCAGTCTGCTTTTTGGTGTATGCAATAGGACTTTGAATAACATTATCTACCGTGAGAACGGTTTTTTCCATTCTCTTAGACATTTCGAGAGTATGAGCGTTTCCAGTTCCTGCAGAACTGAACGTTACTGCTGTTCCAGCATTAGCATTTGCTTTAGAAGTTGCCAACTTAAACTGACTGGTATTCAATCTAATAGCATAAACTTCATCTGGGAGGTCTGCTGCACCAAAAACTTGTATATCACTATAAGAAACACCATCAAAAGAAGAATTTGAAGCATAATTCAGTTTTTCCCCAGTATTGAAGAAGTGGTCTGCAATTGTGAATGTTCCAGTAGAAATATCTAATATATTAGTGTCTTCTGGATCAAATGTCTTTTGGAAAATTGGTGTTCCATCGGTTTTAAGTTCAAAATCTAATATATTTCCTCTAGCACCGTTTCTACCATTAAATGGCTTAATGTTATATGATTCTAAGATAGTTCCATAGTTAAAACTATTTGCTATATTAATAAAATCACTTTCTGTCTGGAAAATTTCACTATAAATTTGTGTAGTTACAATACCAGTTACATCTGAGTCTGGATAGAAATTAACGACTAAATTAGAACCAACAATTGCAGAGGCAAATGTACCGATTCCAGTAGAACTTGTATCAGAAATAAATGGATATTGGGTTAAATGTGCATCAGTTCCTACACCAATAACTAAAAACTGATGTAGAGCTGTTGTATTACCATATCCAACTCTTACATAAGATTTAACGGAAGTTACATCATCTTTTGATAGAGATAAGATTGTAGAAATTCCAGTTGTATTCTCATAATTTGTTTGCAGTCTAGCGTTCTTAACAGATGAATCTGGTTGAGAAGTAGTCTTAAATATGTGTGTTCCAATTCCAACAGAAGTTAAACCAAATCCAACAGTCTTAGATCTGACTAAAACATTATCAGGATCTTCGTTGTTGTAACTGACGGAAATAATACCACCAGATATATCTGCACTAAAGTATCCTATGAAGTTTTGATTGATTTGCAATAACTCATTATTATCAAGATAATATTCGGAAAGATATGTATCTGTGCCATTATGGTCCACATAAATTTCTACATAGTTAATTTCATTAGTTGTTAGATTTCTAATCTCAGCGTTAATAAACAAAGACTTTGTGGAAGAAGTGCTAGAACTAAATATCGTCTCAGTAGAAGCTGCTGCAACTGAAGTATTGGTACTTGTTAAATCTACAAATCCTACCGATGAAGTGCCAACTCCTACCAAATCAGTATTAAAATTGGTCCTTAAAATTTTGATATCATAATCTTTGGTAAATGGATCATTTGGAACAAATCTTAAAGATAATTGACTAGTATTATCATCCACAAATCCAGATAACTCACCAATCTCATTAGAAGTATTGTAAATAGACCCTCTTTCCGCTGTAATGATGTCAGGTCCTGTTGTTGGTACAGTGATTACTTCAGTTGCTTGAACTTCAGTACCATCAGTGTTTTTAATCTGAACAAAAAACTTATTGTATCCAGTTGAAATATCATAATCAACAACATCTACAAACAGTTCTGTTTCTCCCTCGGAAGAAGAGAATTGTGAACTTATATCATCAATTGGTAAAACTAAGTTTGAAACACAATCAATATATGGTGTTAAAGTCTTAGTTTTAAAATCTAAGAATTTGGACTTAGAATCAAAAGTATCGGTATCCAATACCAAATCAAAATCTTTTATTGTATCTACTCTCTTTTCTTCAATTATATTGAGAACTGCTAAAGTTGATGATAGAACAGTGTTACCAACACCCACCTTTGATGTGTTTGTTATTTCTGTATCTGCAAAGTTTTTGAGACCACTAGTATGCAGTAAACGATTTACTGGATTTACAATATCATCATACTCTTTTGGACTCTTTACAGTATATGAAAGATTCTGATAGTAATCATTATCTGGTGTTACTTGGTAGTCAGAGTTAAGTTTTCCAACATCGTCAGACCATCCAATATCTCTTCTATTAGAATAGTCTATTTCAAAGAATGCTCTATTATTGACAATAGAGTCAACAGTTGCTGTTGTTCCAGAATTTTTACCAAGTAAAATGTCTGACTTTTTAATTTCATATGTACCTTTGACTTTGATACTACTATCAATACTTTCTGTAACTGTTAAATTTGTCTCATAATATGAACCAGATCTTAATACTAATAATTCTTCTCCAATATTAAATTGAAGTGTTTCTTGTGTTATTGTAAATGTAGGATAGTTAGATTGTTTTACAATCGTAGCATAAGAACTTTGTGTTGTTTCAGCAAATCCTGGATTTGTCGTATATTCGGAAATATCTACTGAAACTACTGCTGGACTTGAATTTGTATAACTTACAACTGGGAAGAAATTGTATCCATTATCGGCAGAATTAAATCCATCTCCACTCGTTCCATTTTTTACAATATTTTCTAAAAATACTTTTTCTCCAACAGTAAAAGCATCTGTTGTAAATCCTAATATGGGAGTGGTAAGAGTAAATGTAACAGAAGATGGTGTGAAAGATGTAACTGATGAGATGGCAACACCATTACTATTATTAATAGCATAGACTTTATTGTTCCCGTCAGATAATCCTTTGGGAGCATCTGTTATTTTTACATCAGAAATACCCGTACCTTGTAATGAAGCTTCCAATAAACCACTATTATAAACTTGTCCAGTAGTATAATCGACAATTACCAAATCTGGTGCGGATGAATAATTAGAACCAGCTGATGTGATATTTACATTAGTAATTGTATCTCTATCAGTCAGATTAATTGTAGGAGATACCAATGCCTCTGGACTTAAAGTTTTATCTGCAGAAAAATCAAATCCTGGATTCTCTATGGTAACTTGGTTAATTTTACCTATATTGGTTGATTCTGGAATGATATCTACATTTGCACCCGTAGTTGATGCTACACTTACAAACTTAGGTAACTTCTTATAATTCAAACCTTTCGATATAATCTTCATCGAATCAACACCACCTCTTTCGGTTGAAGATGTTGTTGAATATTTTAAAGTTTGTGTATTAGATTGAGTGTAATTTAAATTTTCTGGTTTTGTTTTTAGGGAAATAGTAAATGTAGTACTTCCAATAGAAGTTATTGGATATGTACCATTATAATGACTATCGATAAATGTAATTTCGGAACTATTCTTAACATCTCTATCCGAAGTACTAATGTATCCAGATTTTTCTAAATTATAGAAAATGGTATTAGGAAGATCGGTACCATAATTTACAGTTACTGATGCATTTGCAGTTACACCAGGAGTTCCAACACCAGTTACATTAAAGGATGTAGATGAACCAACAGAAACTAATTCGTTGTAGAAATTCTTATCTTCATAAATCTTGAATGAATAACCGCTGAGTGATGAATCACTTACATCAAATACCAAGTTATTATTTCTTACAGTATCAATTCTTGGATTAATTTTTGAGATTTCATGACCCGCTCCACCAGTTGAAGCAAAACTTACTACTGTTGGTGGCAATAATAATGCATCATAATATGTCTCTGAAAGATTGATTGTATTATCATCTATCCTATAAACATAATAAGAACCAGTCGTGAGACCAGAAACTAATTCATCCGAAGAATCATAGAATACTTTATCACCTGTTTTAAGATCATGTGAAGTTAATGATAGTGTATTATTAGATGTATCTACTCCCAAAGAAGTAAATCCGATTGGATTTATGAGAAGTTTATTATTTGTTGAGTTATACTTGACTGTAACTGACGTAGAATATGCAATACCTACAGACTCATTAGGAACTGCGGTAAGAGTGATATTATCACTTACCTTTAATGAATGTTGTTCAGATACAGAAACTAAAGCATTTATTTCTTCCACCTTAGCAGTAATTTGAGTGAAATTACTTTCCAAACTATATTGATAGTCAGTATCATCACCATTTGGTACAAATGACTGGAAATACAATCCATTAGTATTTGTTGTTAGTCCGACTTGGGTAGTAATACCAATATAATCTTTCGACTTGTTAATTACATATACTGTTTGAGAGTTGCCAAGAGGTAAATCAAAAACAGCACTAGTTTCGGTATTTGAGACTGAAACACTATTAATACCAACTTTATTAAATACTACTTCTTGAGAAGTTTTAAATGGATGATTTGGTAGATAAATGCTTTGAGTCGGTACGGATATTGATTTTGTTAAATCACCAATAATATAACTATTTGATGTAGAGATACCAGTTTCTGATCCAATACCTAGAGATTGTGATGGGTTAAAGTATACCTTATCATTTAATCTTGAATCAAAGTATGGTGTAGATACATTCAAAGTCAACTTTCCATCCAGGACAGTTGCTTTTGTGGATACTGTATGAGCAGCACCAGTAATACCTCTCAGAGCTCTTATAACTTTGTTGTCTGGGAATATGTTTATGACTGAAAGATACTCAGTTCCAATACTTACAGTAGAACCTATGGATAATGAAGAAGGTATCCTTGAAACATAAAAATCAGTTACAACACCAGATATAGCGTTACTTGGCATCTGCTTTACCAAGTAAGTATTTTCTGTTGTTACACCAACCGTATGAGAATCTGTTAAATTATCAATAAACGTTGAAAGATTAGATACGGTTACTTTGTCACCATCAGCAACGTTGTTAATATTGGGAATGTGCAAAGATACTGTATTTTCATCCTCACGAATAACTTTCGCTGATTGATATGTTTCTACAGTTGTTGTTACGTCAACTATATCCTTACCAACAAGACTCTTAACGGAAGCAGATAAACCACCACCATTAGTTCCAGTATTATTGAATGAAGCAACATCACCAACTGCATATCCGCTTCCAGCAAAATTAACTTTTAAACTTGTAATCTCACCCTTTGTTATTGAATCTATGTTTGCTTGAACAGTAGTGAGCTCATTTGATTCTGAAATAAAATCATTATCAGCATAATCTTCTGATACTTTATATGGGAATGTATTTCTAATAAGACTTGAACTATTAAAGTCGTAATCTTGATCTAATCCTTGAGATACTGGTAATGATTTGAAAGTATTTCCTACAAAATATGGGAATACTGTATCGAGTGTTGATGAATTTATAGTAGCAAAATATGCATAAACGCCATTGGGGAACTCTGGTGTTTTTGTGTATCTCCCATTATATTCGTCAAGATCTTTACCACCAATATATTTGTAATCTTCTACAAAGAAACCTGCTGGGAATCCTGATGGTCTATCAGTTACCGATGCTGTTGATTTTACATATCCACTCTCAAGTGCTTTATATGTTGAATTGACATCGGAAGAATCGGTATAACCATATGGACCATATATTGGATTTCCATCATATGCCCAACCAATTATTGGAGAGTGTGCTGATGCAGACTCCGAAAACTCTGTTCTGATTACATTAGCATAACCAAGTGCAGCATATTCCAAACCTTGGTTATTATCTTTGTTTTCTATGAGTATCTCATCACCAAATCTATTTTGAGAGTTTAATGTTAAGTCTCTCACATTTGCTTCAGCATAACCATCCAGTCCTCTAGAAATAGAAGACACTGTAGTATTGGAATCATATCCAATACCACCATTAATGACTACTACTTCCGTCACCTTTCCAGAAGACACTATTGCTCTCAACTTGGCACCAACACCAACTCCATTTACTGTTAAATCTGGTGGTGATGAATATTCACTTCCACCATTAGTTACAACTACTAAAGATACTTTTCCACCAGAAATTATAGGTTTAAGTTCAACATCTTTTCCATTTTTAATATTAACATCTGGTTTTTTATGGAAGTTTAAAATATCTGTTCCATATCCAGTTCCTTGTTCATATAAGTAGATATCAGTTATTTCACCCTTAATGACAGGAGTTGCTGTTATAATACCAGTAACACCATCATATTCAGCATCAATGTTTATCTGGATATCTGGATAACTGAAAATGTGATATCCAGAACCTACCGTAGTTAAATCAACGTAGTCTTTTCTTGTGTAATCTGATGTTATAGTTCCACCAACACCAGCATTCGCAAGTCTAAATGTGTCGGAATCATTTTTAATGATGTAATATCTATTTGAGGTTGAAAGACCACCAATGGCAGAACCAGTTGTGGTATAAGTTACAATTTCACCATCAGAAAATCCATGATTACTAAAAGTAATTGTATTTTCTATAGTAGATACACCATCAGTCTTTACATATAACTTTCTATTTTGATATCCATGACCTTGATTTAAAACTTTTATGGATCTTAAAGTATTCTTTGCATTATAAGTTCTAAACTTATGAATACCTTGTTGACCAGATGATGTTGTAAAACCAACTGTATTAATACCACTATTGTAATCTGTTAAAGTTGGATACAGTCTAACCGATGTTGAACTGATAACTTCAGCATAATAAACTGAACCACTATTGAGTGTAAGACCTGTAGTGGCATCACTACCACCAAATGTACCTACACCAATTGAAGTATTACCATTTCTATTATAAACAATTGGTTCACCATTAGAAAAATTGTGAGCAGTTGTGAACGTAAGAGTTTCGGAAGTTATGTTTACACCACCACCAGATGTAGATACTCTTGAATCAAATTCAACTTCACGATATCTACTTTCTAAAACGGGAGACAATATTGCACCATCTCCATTTCCACCAGTCAAAGTTATGGAATTGATTTTTTTAATATCAAAGTTTTGTGGGTCAACAATAACTTCTTGAAGTTTACCATTCAATACTGGTTGTGCTAATGCTGTTGTACCGCTAGTTGGAGCAGATACAGTTACAGTTGGTGGATTTATAACGTCATATCCACTACCGCCGTCATATAATTGAATATTCTTTATCGGACCATAATATACTTTGTCCTTAGATTTGTAACTTAATACTTCAACACCATTAACTAATAAACCAACGGCACCCGTATCAGTAGCAGTATCATTACCAATTTTGATATTACTCTTATTTGGAAATTTTTTGAGAATCTTTTGAGGACTAATCAATTCATCTTTTTGAGACGACAGTACAAAACTGTGTGATCCACTAGCATTTTCAAACGTAAACTCAACAAAGATATCAGATTCAATTAAAGAAACTGAACGGTATAACTTTATTTGATTATCAGGTGTTAAGACTTTTACATAATAAGTTCCTTCTGGAAGACCAGAAAGAGCAGTTCCACTACAACTGTAGTAAACTTCATCACCAGTTTTGAAAGGTACACTGGAACTGAAAGATATAATTGAATATTTTTCAGTGACGTTATTATATCCCTGTATGGTGGTTGATGTAGCTGATGCTATAGATGATTTCTTTACTGTCGTTGTTATTTCATATGAAGGTAAAGAATTTGACGCAGCATAAAAATATTCATCTTTTTCATTGTAAATATTTTGAATATCACTTACCAATAAATTATTACCATATTTAAGTGATGTTCCAGAACTTGTTGCTGTATTTAAGTTTCTTCTAATTGAGCAGTTTACAGTGGTTAAATCAATACTAGGAGACAAACTGCTTAAAGTTACATCATTTCCTACTATTGATGAAACAGTTGCATTCTGTGCGTAGACAGTCTCTGATGTCTCATCAAGTACATCTACACTATCACCCACTCTTAATGCAATATCTCCATCCAGAGAGGATTTGAGAGTGAATAGAGTAGAGTCTACTTTTTCTACTTGATATCGAGGGCTGGTATTATAAGTCCATGAATTTGCAAATACCTGCTTATAACTTCTTTCTGAATCTGGATTTGGTATTTTTTCACCTACATTTTTTACATATATTTTCTGATTTTCAGATGCTAATTTAATATCACTAATTTGATTAAATTTAGATAATACGCCAGTTATGCGTATATCAACTTTCTTTGTGATGTCACCATCCTCATATCCATAAAAAGTTTCATTAATCCTTATTTCATCTTTGATAGAAATAGCATCTGTAATACCAGTGCATCCTAAAAACTGATTGACAGTCTTAGAAGTATATGTAATGGTATTATCACCAGATATCAGAGTTCCAGCAGATGGAAATCCAATCGTAGAGTCAACTGTAATGACAGTACCACCAGGATTAACTGAGTTGATCGCAGTTACTTTTGGTTGAACAGCAAAAGTTCCTTCGATAGTATCTCTATCATCATAACCAACAAACAGTGAAAGTTTGAAGTAAGTGCTAACACCACCTCTGGTAAAAATTTCTACTTCAGAAACTGATGCTTGTGTTTCCGAATCTGAAGATTTTTTGATGGTTTGACCAACCAATTTGTTGGGATCACCAGATATCGCTTCAACAAAAACATCCTCCCTTCTCAGGAATCTTGATGAAGACGGTTTTATCAGATAATTCTCTAAGTCTATGACTTTTGGAGTTACTCCATAAAGGACTTTAAAGAGTATCTTGAAAGACTCTTCCGTACCTTTTGATTCGTATAAATTTCTAGCTTCCTTAATAAAATTATTTACATCAAGGTCGGATACAAAATCTACATCCTCAAGACCTGGGGTGAAACTATACTTGAGTTTTTTGTAGAATTCTCTTAAAAATTCTGTGCTGAGATTTTTTACTGTCGCACCAGAAGTATGCGTTGCTGCATCTGAAGTACTAAAAACAAGTTCTTCTGGATTTAAACTATTTTTATATGATGTTACCGCACTAAATCCCCTTACACAACCAGTGAAAGTGTTTGTAGTGATACCAGTATAAGTAAAAATTTCATTATCAATCTGAAAGAGTCCGTACTCAGCAGGAAATCCTTTAGTAGAATTGACAGAAATTGTAGTTACTTCTGCATCAATGTTTGCAGATAATGTAGTGCTACCACTAATTACTTCTGGTGTAAGGTTATCAAACTTTAGATATTGATCTAAATTGTTAGAAAGATCCGCAGCACCACCTTGATATTCCTGAGAAATATAATATTGCTTTAGAAAATCTATTGATTTAGGACTTTCAGAACGTAAAAATTCTGGTAATTGGTTCTCAATAATTTGCTGAACTTTTACCCTCGTTTCAAATCCAGTTTTTATCATCTTATACCCTCTTTAGTTCTCCGTTTAAGTAGCTAGAAGTTGTCTTATATCCGACTCCGGATATCTGTTCACCAGAAGTGATAGTATCTCTTATCATATTTATCGTGCTATCTTCAACCGAAAGTGAAAGATAAAGATCTTTCAGTCCGATAACATCATTCGATTGTGGATATGCTTGTATCTCAATAATATTGTTTGCTTTTGTTGTAGAAGTTATATTCAATGTATTGAGTGTAATTTCACCTTTCGTATAATCTACCGTACCTGCCGATTTAATTTCAATAACATAATTACCACCATCAGTAGATTCTTTGACTACGGAAATCACACCTTTGCCACCAGTACCAGGAACATCAGTAAAATAGAAAGTTCCAGACCTACCTGCAAGTGTGAATCCCGTACTCTTAATATTAAAACCTTCTGGTTTGTAATAGAATGAATTACCGTAGCATAACTCATACTGAGCAGACTGATTAATCAGTGCTTTCAGATTTCTTCTAATAATAACTCTGGTAATATTTGAAGTGATTGCATTATCTACATTATCAATTGTTTGACATAACTTACTATACTTAAATCTACCACCAAACTTGTTAATGTTTGCTGTTCCAAAAGTATTCAAAGTACTAGTAATCGATGTCTTCAAATCATTTGGAGTTGATGATTGTGCAGGGTTATAGTACACTGCAGAATCAACTTCAACATAAAGAACCTTAAGATCAATAATTTGTTGGTTAATACCAGACAATGCGTAATTTTTTAGTTTTGTAAGGATTGTTTCCTTATCAAAATCTGAGACATAATCACCATTTTTTGGTTTGATACTGATAATTACGTTCCCATACTGTGGAGGATCTAACTCTTCACCGCCAACCACAGATACTGACTCAGTATTTGGGTAAATTGACTGTACGATTGCTTCATAATCGCGTGCTGTTACCGCTCTATACTGTGATGAATACAGACGAGGAGCATAATACTTGATAGATTCAACACTTTCGATGTCTCCACCGTTTGATGAAGAGGTATTTGTCGTTAATGTAACTGATGTTGGAGATACAACTTCGTTTAAGGACCCAAGCAAACGTCCAGAGAAAGCAAAACTGGAAGCACCATTACCCTCAATACCGTCAGTAACGATATATGTGACTGTAATTACTGCTCCATTCTGCAATTTCTTGCCAAAATATCCATCACCAAACAATAATTCGTATTTTTCGTCCTGAACTTCTTGAATTAAGTATATTTCTGAGGTCGAATCAATGTTTAAAATGTTATCAACACGAGAATATTCCTTTTCATCTACTTTTACAACAATTGTAGCAGTGTCAATAAAGGAATTATTCAAAATAAATCTCTGATCAAGAGATCCATCAACTACAAAACTGTTTTTTAGCAGTGTTCCTTGATAAACATCAATACCTGAGAATGTTGCTGCGTTTGATTCTACAGTTGTTGTGATATTTTCTGGAATTGAGAAGATATAATTGCTATTTTCAACTGATCCTACGCACACTAGACCCTTTTCTAAGGTCACTGTAGGACTACTTGTGCTTGTTTGTACGCTCAACGTTACATTTGCCTTAGAGGCGCTTCTAGAGCGAGGTACATAACCGATATTTCTTGCTAAAGATACCACATTTTCTCTTAATGTTGCAGAATCCAAGAAGGATTCATTAACAACCATGTTAGAGTTGAATGCTGTAATGTAAGTATTGTATGCAAGAGTGTCAATAAGGACAGAAAAATTGGATCCCTCAAAGTCAAAGTCCGTAAAATTGGAATTTGCTCTGAGATAATCCTTAATCTGTGCTCTTATCTGGTCAAAATCTAGGTTAGTAAACTTTGTAAAAGGCATATTACCTGGTTGCCTCTAGTATAAATGTAAATTCTTGAGTAGGAAAGTCCTGACCGATAATATCAAAGATAACAGTACACTCAAAAGTGTTATTGTCGGGGTCTGGATTGACCTGAACCTCAACATTTGTCACTCTTGGTTCAAAATTTTCAATCGTTGTTAAAATTTGGTCCTGAATTACGCTTGCTGTACCATAATCAACGAAATCAAACAGACTAGAACGTACATCAGACCCTAAAAGAGGTTGAAAAAACCTCTCAGTAGGAATGGTTTCAACTAAATTTCTTACAGAACGACGAATTGCATTCTCATTTTTGAGAATTGGTAGGTCTTTTGTCACCGGATGGGGTTCAAAAGACAAACTAATGTCCTTAAATGCTCTTGATATCCGTGTGACTGCCATTGGTCAGAAAGTTTTCTTAGCTTTATTTATGCTTACCGCCATGGATTACCGTAGTTTGGCTCTGTACCATAGTCCCAGTCATCATAATCTTCGTCATTACGTATCTTTTCGTGCAGTTCTGTCTGCTTTTTAAGGTCATGACGAGGTGCTGTATCATTCATTACCTCTGTCAATACCCTTTTTGAAGGTAAATTTGACATTGAACCATAATCTGACACGAGTTTTGTGGTTCCCCACATCTCTCTCATGTACTCTGTGTTCCTATCGACAGGTGATTGTCCCATTTTAGCTCCTGATTCATACAAATCAGAACTTTTAGAGGGGTTGCTATCCCTTATTCTTATTTATTTTCATAAAAAAAGAGGGGGAACACCCCCTCCTGATATTAACCTTTACCTTGACCGCGATACTTCTTCTTCGCTTTATTACGAGAAGACGCAGCGAGCTTCGTATTCACACTGCACCCTTGTCGAGTTTTCTTCGGTGCGCCTTCCACATAACCGCCACCCTTACGCATAGCCATAATTAAATCTCCTTTGTAATCTTAGTTTCAAGTTCTTGTGGTCTTGGAAAACCTGTCTGATAAAACTCTATCGACAGGTCCTCCATCCTATCAAAGTATTCCTCCTCCGTCAAGTTCTTATATAAAACTTTGTTGTTATGGAGAATTGTATACCTTTCTGTCATTGTATCAAATTACTCTTGACTTTTCGTGACCAACTCTAATACGAGGATCGCACCAAATCTCAAATCCTGCTTCCTTTGCATCCAGACAGAAACTTACATCCTCTCCACACATATCCTGAACCTCACCAGATTCAAAGATTTGCATCTTTGGTGCAAACCATGGATACTTCATCTCACTATGCTCAAATACACCGTGCTTAATCAATAACCACCCAAATCCTGCATAGTCAACAGTAAATGGCTTCTTACGTCGTGACATCGTATCTAATGTCTCATGATTCATGACTCCACCATTGTTTCGGAAGTCATCCTCCTCCATCCAATGTGCAACACTAGTAGTACGACCGTCCTCAGTACAATACCATCCACTCGCAATGTCCTGGTCCATCAAAACTAACTGAAGAAATTTCTCAGTATTAAACACAATATCACTATCAATCCATAATTGATAATCATACTGTAACTTCCCGTCCCAGGGAATCTGATCTGGTCCTCGCAGTACATTCGCTCCTAAACATTTGCATCTTGCAAAATTTACCATCGATGAATAATCTTGCGAGATCTGAATGCTACCTCCCATTTGTACAATGTCAAAACACAATTGTACGAAGTTTTTGAGATACGTATACGATACTCCCCTCCCAGGTAGACAGAAGACAATTGACTTCCCTCTGACCATAGAACGGGCTAAATCGTAGTCAAACTCCACATCTTCGCGCTTCTGTGGAGTCGGTGCCTTTGCTTTTACAGTAAATCCTTTAGCCATAATAGAGTGTAATTACATCATTGATCATACAGTATTATCTATGTAACGTCAATCTCCCTTCATTTCCGTTATCACAATACAATCCCCCTCAACTTCCATATTCACTACCGTACCCTCATACCACCCAAACTCACTCACTACCCACTCAGGTAATGTTACATAATACTCCCCACTAATAGGATCGACCTCTACAGTCCTAAAATTTTCCTCCGGATTTTTTTGCATCTTCATGTTTTCGTTCCTTGATTTTATATATGTGGTTGAAGAATTTAGAGGTCGATCGTAACACTTTATAGCTTAGGGTAGTTAGGGGGTTTTATATACGGGGGGGCCTAACGCGCCGCGTAACAAACATTAATAATATAAAACAACTGCCAAATCACGAACACATAAGGTATGTAAAGGGGGTGCTAATCACCCCCCTCATAAGTGTTAATCAAGCGAGCAGAAGATCATTGGAAAGTGTACCCAGTTTCATAGAGTTGCGGAACTCAGTGATAAAGAACTCAGTGCCATTGTATAAACGAATGAACCACTGATAGTTCTTTTGAAATACACTCTCACCAGCGATTGCGTGCTCTGAGAGAATAGCATTGAGACGGGACTTCGTGGTAGTTGACTGATAACCACCGTCCCAAAGACGAACTCCGAAGTCACCAACCTCTGCAATCTTGTTGCCGTGGAGGTATACAGTAGAGGTCTCAGTCTCAGGGTCAAAAGTAACAGCGGTGTTGGCAGATTGCCAGTTGATGCCGTTAGAGATAGCGGCGTTCATTTGCTGTTCGATTTTGCGCATGATGCTTGGGTTGTTTGGTATGAGAGAATTCTAAGGGGTGGAGGGGGTCGGGTGTGACCCCCTGTTGCAATCCTTAACGAACCTGGGTGACGAAGTTGGTACCGCTGCTGCGGTTGGTACGGCAGCGGTTACCCTTGGTCTGAGTCATCACCAGGTCTGCCTTACGGGGTGCTTTTGCAGGGAGGCGGGTGACCTTGAACTTGCCAGCAGCGATAGCAGCGTTGAGTTCAGCAGCGGTCATGGGAGCGGTGGTCATGAGTCGTTTCGTTTGAACTGTGTTTACTATAGAGGGTCTGCCGCTCAGTCGCGGTCGGAGATGTGCCAGCGTCCCCACTGTCCTTGGGGTCGGGTTGCTTCCCACTTAGCAAACCAGGACTGTTGGGCAGTCTCAGGTTCAGGGGTCAGGATCTCAGTGCGTCCCGCCACATCGGGGCGGGAGTAGAGGTCGGAGAGGTTGGGTTGTTTTTTCATGCTCTTAGTATTGCACCAATCGGGACGGATTGCAAGGGGGTGTGTGACACTTCCCCAACTGTCACACCAGGGTCAGGGTGTCCAGGTTGTTTATAGTAATGGTGTCAAATTCGGTCAGAGTCTTAACTCCTTCAATGTCAAAGTAAAGGTCAATTGCTTCTACTTTCCCATCGTATTGTGCAGTCAGAATGTCATTAATTTTGGTGCGGTTCTTTGCTGCCAGAACATCATCAAACCCCACAACTTCTTTCTTTGTATTAAAGCGGGGTGCCACACGGGGAAGAACACTAATGAACAACACTTTCTCCATTTCAATATTAGGAGCGAACATAATACGTGCTGCTTCGCCTACACTAGTGTTAGCGTAGTTTTTGATATTTTTGCTGATATTAGAGTTTAATGCTTTACCCAAAATAGCAACCTTAAGTTCACCCTTACTGAAACCAGCAATATCAATATCAAACGTGCCACCGAAACCATCAACGGGCAAGCGATATTCGAACTGCCAATCATACTCTGCCCACTCAGGGTTAGAGTTAAGAACCTCATCCAATAGGGCAGTGTGAAACTCATCGGTGCGCTTAGAAGAACGCACATTCTGAAAGGAAGTTTCCAGGAAGGTTTCCATGGGGGTCGTTTGAACTGAAGTCATTATAAGCACGGGGTCCGACGGTTTCGGGTCAGTGGTGGACGGTTCCCCAACTGGTCAGGCATCCGTCCGTGAGTATAAAGAACTCACGGGGAGTTAGTTATACCATGTGGTCTAACAGTCCCCAGTTGTGTATCTCAAAGTCAGGGTTAATCGTCTGACATTTGTTCAACGCTTCCTCAGCAGTTTCTGCAAGGTAACAAAGAATGTCATGGTAATCGTTGCGCTTATGTACACCAACGAAAGCAAACTTGAATTCTTTCATTATAACCTCAGAAGCGGGAATCATTCATGAGAGGTTCATAAACCTCCGCAACTTTATCCCAAGCATAGTCAGGAAGGTCACCACATTGTGCTTCCATAAAGTCATAAACCATACACCAATCTGCATCGGTTTCCATAACGAACTGGGTGAGACTTTCCAGAGCAGAGTTAAACAGGTCCAATTGAGTTTGGGTCATTTTGATGAGCATAATCCTTTCGATTCAGTTAAACACGAGGTCAGCGATTGCGGTGGGTCCGTCTACCCATTCCCACTTAGTGATTTGCTCGGTCGCGGGGACCTGACGACGACGGTCGTGCTGCTCTTGCAGTGCGACAGCGTAGTCTTGGTTTTCCATGTAGGGACCAACGTGGTCAACCTTAACGGTCCGACCCACGAAGTCGGTCCAGGTCCGACGGACGTAGAAGGAGGAGGAGTCGTTGCGAATGTCTTTTTTCATGCTCTTAGTATTGCACACCCCGTCCGACCGCGTAGTTCGTGCTGATACAAAACCGGAGATTCATCCATTACCCGTGCTTATGGGTCCGCTCCGAATGATATCCCCCATTTTGATACGGATTCGTATCAGCAAAAATATAACACTACGAATCCGTAGCGGCAGCCGACCTGAGTATAAAACAACGACGAACAGTAAGCATACCCTACTCCCCATGAGTTAGGTATACTTATGAACCCTATGAGTTTCTATAACGATGTGACAGTAATCATAGTGTCACATTATATCTCCACTTCGTATTCTTTTATGTTACTATTAACTTCTTCGTCACCGTGGAGATCTAACAAATCTCTCCAATTTAGACTTTCTAAGTCTAAATCATCATAACACATGACGTTGAGCGTTATAGTAACTAGTCGCTTGTTATGTGTTAACATGTGTCTAGGTGCGAGTGTGCGTATAATCTAGCGCATCACATGCGTTACATTATATCATGCATAATGTCGATACGCAAGCGCATCATAATCTCGTGCGTCGCGTGTGTATTCCTCGTCGAGATCTTGTACATCGAGTTGCGCATAATACTCGTAGTACGTATCCTCGTCGAGATTATAATCGTTTCCGAATGTATAGTCGAGATCGTAGTCGTCGTACATAAGCTCGTCGAGATCTGATGGTTACTTGGTTATTCTAGCATAAAGCTCGACGAGATTCAACTAATGCGGGTATCAGTCTCGTCGAGATTCATAACCATTATTTATAAGTCTCGACTAGATTTTGTGTGGGTCTCATGATATTTTCGCGGTCGTGTGACTTGACAAACTGCGAGTCTTATGATACGCTCGCTAAACTTGCATAAGGATGAGGTCTTTATAAGGTTTTAGAGAGTATAAGATCCGACCCTTTATAAGGTTTTAGAGAGTATAAGATGGTGGGGTTTATAAGGTTTTAACACACATAAAATCACACAAAACAATACGAATTCATATCATTATTCAGTCTTATTATGAATACTTATTGAGACGAATAAGACACTACTTTATATTTAAAAACATATTTAATTAATAAAAAACCCCTAAAAAGGGGTAAAATAAGGGTTAAACTTGGTAAAAACGTAGTTTTTCCCATAAGCGCAAGCGCTGTTTTTTCAGGGTATCTTAGGTGGTGTTCTACCTGTCTCTCTACTATATCTTGCTTGGTTCATTACACTACACAACTTCTGTCCTGGTCCTCGGCAATCTATATGAGGTAAAGACTTTAAATCAGGTCCTAATACAGTAGTCTTCATTGGTGCTATCTGTGCTGTTGGACCTAATCCTGTCTTAGGGTTAATTAAAAACCTTTGGGGTGCTGGATTAGGTTTTCCATCTTTAGTCTTCAATGGAGGCATTACTCTATAAGGTGCAAGACTCCTTATATTACTATATGCTTCTACTTCAGTAATAAACTCTTGAAATGTTTTCACTGTTTATGATGGATTACTTCTCATCATATTTATTATTGCGTGACTTGATATATGTTAATTGATGATAATACTCAGGGAAACACAATACCAAAGTATGAGTCTTATGATGAATAGGACAATCAGTAATGTTATCAGGATCCTTACACTTTACTCCTGTTTCGATTGTGATGTATTGTGAGTCCTTATAATACACCCATCCTTCTACTGAGTGTTTATCTTTGTTCCATCTTACATAATCATCGACTTCAGGCGTATAAGGCATATTCTAATGGATTAAGGTTTAGAGGCATAGAAGTATAAGGAGATGTGTTTGATAGTTGTATTACATCTCCTACTGTTTTAGAATTGATAGGGGCGTGCCATTGGTTTGTCTTTGTATTGTAGAATCCCCAGATGGTACGAGTCGGAGCACCACCATTGTAAATATACCGACGATGACATAAAAGCCACACAGCAATAACATGACTCTTAAATTGTACTGACTCATACTCATATCCCTCTGGTGACTTATGGGGAATCAGGGACAGCACGCAATCGGTTGGGATTATATCCTTCTGCAAGTCTCCTCTCAAGACGCTCTTTTGCTTGCTCTTTTGTGAGTTTGACATCAGTCTGATCAGTAATACCCCAACCGTTAGTTCCTAATTCTTCAATGCGATACAGTTGTTCCATAGTTCTTTAAGTCGTAAATGAATCAATAATACCACTCTCATAGTCTTCCTTAAGAGTGAACTTCTGTGCTGTAATCACATTCTGCATAATTAAATGACCATAGTTATCATCATAACTCTCTTCCTCAGAAAGAATGTTAAATGCCTCATGGTCGTTCTCTGCAATTAGGTTGATCACTCCACCATATTCTGATGATGGAAATGGTACCCAGTAGTCAACAATATAAAGACTTTTCATTTCAGTGTGTGGTTTGCTCCTTGATTGTATCATATTTAGATGCAGAAATCAAACTCAACTGTCGGTTCATCTCAACCTGTAATGTAATCAAACGAGTCTTCATATACTGCTCATACTGATTACCCTCAATCAATGACAGAATGTTCTGCGTTTGCATTAATGCTAAATGCAACTTAACTTCATCAGTCATAGAAACTCACTCATGTAATAATCAACAGTTACCTCTAACTCTGCTGCTTTCTGTTCATAGATATTCCCAATCTCTTCCTGTACTACATCACCATGTTTCCTCCGATAAACAGTCTTTCCACCATCAGGTGATTCATACACATACTTGTGCATTTCCATGTCAGCATGTTTCATGAAATCCTCAAATGCATTACAAAACTGTCGAATGTCCTCTTCATTCATCTCATTCACCTCAGTTGATTGTTGCAAAATTAGGTACCCACCATACCTCACATTCCTCTCCATCAAACCATTCATTAAACTCCTCAAATACAGCACGACAATTGTCCTCTTCCTCCGCCTCTGCAAAACATTCACATAGTCCCCACATGTCCTCCATGATACTATCAATCAGTTCCATGCGGTCGTCCATCGTCATCTCAGAATGATTCATTTCAGTATGTCTGTGAAGAGGTCAGTTTTTCGTGTAGTACAACTAAATCAAACACATTTTGTTGTACCTTGGATAAGTCTTGCGACTCTAAGAGTTCCAGGAGAATCCTGATCTCCTTCTGTGAAAGTTGTACCATCTCCATCATTCAACAGGCATCAAAGATTCAAGCATTTCCTCATCATAGATAGAGGTCACTTCCTGTTTCATATCTTCCTCATTAAGGTCTTTCAGGTTGTTCATTAACATATCAAAGGCAAACTGACACAGACTATCCATATCCATACCGTCAAGAATCATGTTAGCGTAGTTCTCTTTCAGTTGGAGAAGTTCGGAGTCGTTCATGATGTTGGGGTCAGTAGGAAAAGAAACGAAAGACATCAGTAGTCGTAGTTAGCGTTCAGATACTCATTCACATCAAACTTGTTCTCATCATCAAGTTCCTGCATCTCAGGAATGTCAAAGATCTCACCAGGAGCGTCTGCAATCTCAAAGAAGTCGGTCATGTCGTTTCGTTTGAACTGAAGTTATTATAGGGCATCAGAGCACCCCAGAGAGGGATGCTGTGACACTTCTTCATTTGGTCTGAAACCGTCCGCTGTTGAAGTTGGCGCGACTGAACGCCTCCCGACGAACTATTTTGAACATTCCAAACTCATTAGAATAAACATAACCCTCAGCATCAATTCGGTCGAATCCTACATATGCATCAGGTCCATTATTGCGACAAACTTTCAAACAGTCGTCCTTAATAGCCTTGACAAGTTTCCACAATCGAATTAGGTTGCGGTCGCATCCGCAAGCGAGCGTCAGTGCCTCCTCGTCCAGGTCAGCACCAGTTTTGATGAAACTGTTGAAAACCTTCTTCATTTCACGCGCTTGTTTATCATCAACAAACTCACACGTTGTTGCCATCTGCTTGGCAAACATCACAACATTAACCACATCCTCAAATCGGTCAGCACCTGATGCAATCCAGGACTGTGGTTTGATAAACTTACAATGATGAGTGTCAGTCAGACTGAAATCCAACGGGCGACCAACTGCATTACGCAAATCATCCTCAGCATCATAATATGTGTGAGGAGCAACAATGATAGTCTCCCGAATCACACTGGGGAAGACATAGGTAATGGTGTTAGGTTGGTACTCATCGCTACCACCAACACCGATAAAGTCACCCTGCAAAATCCACGGAGAGCGTGGCAAATAGTCAAAGCAAAGATGCAGAATCTCTGCTACTTCACCAGTATGATTATCATCAATGTCCTGGTGGGATTCATTGATTTTAATCTTTACCTTGTTGAATACACTCTTCGTACCAACAAAGAAATTACCAGTCGCAGGATTGCGTCCCCATACAATAGCAGGAGCACCGTCAATCTTCAAACTCAACCTACCATCAGTGACGAACCAATTCAGTGCTGAAAGGTCACCAGTCAGGATGGAATCTTCGGGGTGTTCGATGTGAGTGTTTTGCATCAGAAAAGTTCGAGTTGGGCAAACATCAGGTGGTCGTCACAACTATCAGAGTCGTGAAGGTCAAGCATATCAGTATCAACATGCTTGACCAGTTTGCTGAAAAGAAAGTCAACAAACTCTCTATCCTCTTGAGTCATCATTCTCCAAACATTTCAGTGAAGAGGTCAGGGCGATTCTGACGGTCATACTCTTCATTAGTCAACCAAATCTCTTGCTTGACCCATGCTAACTCTGCATTGAGTTTGTCCATCTTAACCCGCAGGTCGTAGAGTTTCTGATTGCGTTCGGTGATGGTCATCGGTCGTTTGCTGTCGATGAACTTAGTATAGGGCATCAGAGCACCCCAGGAAGGGGTGCTGTGACACTTCTTAAACTGCCACTGGTTGCTTGAAATACAATCCAGCGCGTTGCATCATATCAATCAGTGCAGACTGAATCTCATCCAGTTCATCATAATCCGTTTCTGCAACATCAAAATCAACCCAATGAAACTCATTCATATTCACATTACCACTAGCAAGAATTGGAGCATAATAGAGCTCACCCTCCGTGCAGATAGTATAAACACAACCGTGATTCTCAACGGTCAGGAAAACACCAGTGAAGTTAGTCATGAAAAAAAGTTGTGAACGAGGACTACGATGAGAGCGAAGAAGTAAAACACTAGCAATAGACAGGAGAGTAATCAGAACCAGTGTATGCTTCCAGGTTAAAGTCCAGGACTTGAGCACCGTTGGCGATGTACTGATTGATGTCATAAATGGCATCAGACTTGACGCGGGTGGTGAAAGAAGTCATCTCAGTCTCCTCACCCTTGTGCCAGATAACGCGCTTGACAAAACGCTTGCCGCTGCTCACGGGATAGAAGTCGATGGTGGTAGCGGAGGTTTGGAGACGCATGGGGTGTTCCCTTGATTACCTAGTAATCATACAGCAGCACAGAGTCGGTTGCCGAAGCACTGTGACACTTCTTCATCTGGTCGTCCAAACCTGTCCGTCAGGTACATCTCAAATAACCTTTCTTCTTCCTCCCGTGCTTCAATCTCATGTGGTTGATACCAATACTCCCAATTATCCACTGGTACTTTAGAATAACACAATTTTCCGTATCGCTGTCGCAGCGAACCGCGTACCCACTGTGCCAGGTGCGTCAGTTCGTGCAAAAGAGTTTTTATATACAAATCCCTATCCATGTGAGTGTCCAACTCTATCAGAAAGTGACGTGGGCGATAGGTCTCACCAACCACATCACAATATCCCTGTACGTTCTCACGTTTCAATCCACGATGAACAATATCCACCGTGATCTTGTGACGTGGGAAAAAGTTATTCAGAAACCAAGAGGTAACATCCTCACAGGTGCTCTTAGGATAACCGTATCCACTAATGTAGAGAATAGACATGTGCCCCAGTGTAGAAACCAAACAAATGAACTAATGAAGACAAGTTTATGGGTTCTTGTCATCCCCACGCCTCCATATACTCACTCAGGTGATAAGTATCGTCGGTGCAAGTCTCATCAACTAACTCATCATAAGTCATGTCTTTTAACATGGTGAGATAATCTTCGGGATCAATATCAACCCCAGGTTCAAAGTCATCATGACATAAAAACACATACTCATTGTAGAGTGCTTCGATGAGTTGTTCTCTAGTAACGTTCATTGTCCTTGTTGAGATGATTGAACCAGGGTGAAAAGAGTGCTAGTGCTGCCCATACAACACTAGCAGTAATGATAAGGAAGTAGATCACTTGTAAAGGTAACCACCTGCCCAGTCAGCATGTTGCAGCAACCATTCACGCTGCTCAATGATTCGCAGGTCATAACGAACACCTTTGGCAGGTGCTTTGAATGATGCAGACTTATAAACCTCACCAGTCTTCTTATCCACAAAAGCATGAACACTACGGGAACCGTAATTAGTCTCCATGATGATCTTGAAATACTTACGTCCTTCTTCGGGGTAGAACTTATACACAGGAGCATCATAACCACCGACTTTGCCATGGTTACGGGACTTGAAGTTGTCCACCAGAGCATCACACAGCATCAGAGTCCACTTACGCACATTCAGTTGGATGGTGTTCCTAGCGTCTTGCTGGGCAGCGTAGTCAGCGAAGGTAGCAGTCATGGGGTTCGTTGCTTATGAGACTATTATAGGGTCATATGGGGGCATTTCAGCGCCCCCTGTGCCACTTGTTCAACTGGTCATCTCATCAATTTGTTGCTGCAACTGGCGCTGTACGCCTTCCAGGGTGTATGCTCCCGTAGCATTTTTACGTCGATCCATTTCTTCTTTAATCTTACTCATAATAGAAGCATGACGACGGATTTCTCCGCCCATCATCATCTGGTCTCCCATTGTACTCATACAATAAGAAAGTTGGAACAGTTCCATATCATCAAATTCAAGCATAATTCTCCTTAATAAAC
>Ga0255751_10000629_pt1 | contig 32981 bp, 8 predicted proteins | sample 071ome_20_FD_179951 | JGI IMG/M metagenome (GOLD analysis project Ga0255751, IMG submission 179951) | Coastal salt marsh microbial communities from the Groves Creek Marsh, Skidaway Island, Georgia - 071412BT metaG (version 2) | ecosystem: Environmental > Aquatic > Marine > Intertidal zone > Salt... | reverse complement strand
GATCCAAGGGTAAATGTAGAACAGATTTTAGTAGATACTTACGAGTCAGGAATAACTGTAGACTGTACTATTTCATATTTGCCATACAATATTTCAGAACAACTTTTATTCCGTTTTGATCAGGCTGCTGGCCTTAAATAATAAAGTTAGCACTTTATCATATCAGATAAATATCTAATATAAACGAGGAAACGGAATATGTCTTCAACTGACAGACAATCAAGACTTTTAGTAACAGAAGATTGGAAAGCAATTTACCAATCTTTCCGTAACGCTGATTTCCAGAGTTACGATTTTGACAACCTTCGTCGCACGATGATTAACTATCTGCGTCAAAACTATCCAGAAGATTTTAACGATTACATTGAGTCAAGTGAATATCTTGCACTAATTGATATGATTGCTTTCCTCGGGCAAAACTTATCATTCCGTATTGATTTAAACGCTAGAGAAAACTTCCTCGAAACAGCAGAACGTAGAGAAAGTATACTACGTCTTGCACGTTTGTTGTCTTATAATGTAACACGTAACCAAGCAGCAAACGGTTTACTAAAAGTTGATACAGTTAAAACTACTGAAACTGTAATTGATAGTACTGGTTTAAATTTAGCAGGTTTAACAATTTTATGGAATGATAGATCAAACACTAACTATCTTGAACAATTTATTAAAATTATGAATGCTGCACTTCCTGTAAATGGAACATTTGGCCGCCCGGTTAACTCAGAAGTAATTTCTGGTGTTTCTACAGAAGTATACCGTTTTAATGCAACTAATACTGATGTACCTATATTTCCTTTTACAAGAAATGTAGAAGGTGTAAGCACACGTTTTGAAGTTACTAGTTCAAATATTGAAAATGGAAATATCGTCGAAGAGCCGCCATTGCCTGGTAATAATCCTACTATACTTTACAGAGACAACGGTCAAGGAGCAGGTTCATCTAATAGCGGATTTTTTATGCATTTCCGTCAAGGACGTTTAGATACCGGAACATTTGGAATAGACAATCCAACACCAAACCAAACAGTAGCAATTGATTCAATAAACATTAACAATTCAGATGTTTGGCTTTATAGTGTAGATTCAAATGGTTTTGAAAATGCACTTTGGAATAAACTAGAAGCAGTCGAAGGTAATAACATTATCTATAATAGTTTGTTTAAGGGTGTAAGAAATGTTTATGCTGTAACATCTAGAATTGAAGACAGAATTAATCTTGTATTCAGCGACGGTATCTTTGGCAACTTACCGTCTGGTAACTTTAAAATATATTATAGAACTAGTGCAAATAGAAACATTATTATTAATCCTAGTTCATTAACTAACATTTCTATTGAAATACCTTATATTAGTAAAAATAATACAGCAGAAGTTCTTACAATTGGATTAAGTTTAAAACAAACTGTAAGTAATGGAACAACTACTGAATCTGATATAGACGTTAAACAAAATGCACCTGCAACATATTATACTCAAAATAGATTAATAACAGCAGAAGATTATAATATTGGTCCTTTAGGTATTAGTCAAGATATCATTAAAACAAAATCTGTCAATAGAATTGCAAGCGGAATTAGTAGATACTATGATCTTAAAGATCCTAGCGGAAAATATTCTAACACAAGTTTGTTTGCTGATGACGGAATTGTATATAAAGAAGAATATACAAATAAAACAAGTTTTAGTTTTGTAACACAAAGTGATATTGAAGGAGCAATTTACAATATAATTGAACCGTTACTTTCAAATACAGATACAATGAATTTTTACTTGTCAAAATACAATAAAGTAATTGTTGAAGATTTAGGAGCAGCGTGGAATTTAACAACATCTGCTACAAATAGAACAACTGGATTTTTCCACAATGAAGGTATTAAATTTACGTTAGGCTCTTATACTGCAAATAGTTTAAGATTTTTTGAACCAGGTACATTGTGTAAATTTATTGCACCTGTTGACTCATCAGGAAATGTACAATATTTTAAAGAAGACGGCTCATTAACAACTGATGCATCTTTGCTAGGTATTAGTACATATAAATGGTCTAAAGTAATAAGTGTATACAGTGACGGAACAACTTTAGAAAACAATGGTTCGGGCCCAGTAGTGTTTAATGATTATATTCCTGAAGGTGCTATATTATCATCACTAATACCGAAACTATCAAGAATTTTAATAGACGATATTAAAGCACAAATTATTGATAGAACATTTGCATACAAAGATTATGCTTTACGATATGATCAGTCAGACAGACAGTGGAAGTTAATAACAGCAGAAAATATTAACACAAATAATGATTTTAGTGTAGGTAAGGCAGGCGATACAAATGGACAAAATTTAGATTCAAGTTGGTTGCTTTATTTTAAAACCAATGGAGATACTTACACTATTACTTACAGAGGTTTAAGATACATATTTGAAAGTAAAGATGAAATAAGATTTTTCTTTGATAGTGCTGACAAAATTTATGATCCAAAATCTGGTCAACTTATTAAAGACAAAATTGAAGTATTAAATATTAACAGAGCACCAGATAGTCTTAACCCATTTACTCAAGATTATAAATGGTCTATAACAGATGCTTATAGAGATGCAGATGGTTATGTTGACACTAGAAAAATACAAGTTAAGTTCTTTGATCAAGACGATGACGGTATAATTGATAATCCTGATCTATTTGATGACATAGTAGCTCCAACAGTTAGTCCTAATAGTAAAATAATCTTCCAACAAAGATATACAACTTCAGACGGTGTTGAAGATTACAAATATTTTGATAATTCTAATAACGAAATTATTATCAAACAAAATGAATCAACTATAGGTTCTTGGACGTTATATGATAATAATAATCAAGTATTTTATCTAGTTGATGAAGCAGTATTTAAACAAATAGACAAAGTTAATAATAGTATAGACATTACAAGCGAATATAAAGCGTTTACTGGACGTAGTGGATTAAAATTTCATTATGTGCATGTTGCCGATAGTAATTACAGAATTGATCCAGGATCTTCAAATATTATTGATGTATACCTGTTAACTAAGAATTATGATACACAATATAGAAAATATTTAAACGGCACAATACCTACAAAACCATTACCTCCTAGCAGTGATCAATTGTATAGAAGTTACGGAAGTGATATTGCGAAAATCAAATCAATTAGTGATGAAGTAATTTATCATCCAGTTAAGTATAAAATGCTGTTTGGAAGTAAAGCTAGAGAAGATTTACAAGTTACATTTAAAATAGTAAAAAATCCAGGACTAACTATTAATAACAATGAATTAAAAGCAAACGTTATCGATTCAGTTAATAGATTTTTTAGTATTGAATATTGGAATTTTGGAGATACATTTTATTTCCAAGAACTTAGTGCGTATGTAATGAATAGCTTATCACCAGAACTAGTCAGCATAGTAATTGTTCCAAAACAAACAAGTCAAACTTTTGGTAGTTTGTTTGAAATAAAATCAGAATCTGATGAAATATTCATCAACGCTGCAACTGTAGCAGACGTTGAAATAGTTGACGAAATCACAGCATCAAACTTACAGTCAAGCGGTACTGTAATTACAAGCGTATCAAGCAGTACTAGTGGAGTACAAAGTTCTAGCGGAGGTTCATACTAACAATGTCTCAAATAAATCAAACAGAATCAGCTCTACCAACTCCAGGAAATAATAAAAGAGCTTCTTCAGATTTGTTACCTCGTTTCTTTAGAACAGAAGCAAATAAAAAATTCTTACAATCTACATTAGATCAATTAGTACAACCTGGTGTAGCTGAAAAAATTAATAGCTTCTTTGGCAGGACTATTGCTAAGGCTTATAAAGTGGGCGACACTTATGTAAATGATGTTACAGATCAGCGACAAGCATACCAGTTTGAACCTGCTGTTGTAATTAAAGATGACTTAGACAATGTAACGTTTTATAAAGATTACAATGATTATATTAATCAGCTCACAAATTTTGGTGCTAATACAGAAGATCACAGTAAAATAAACAATCAAATTTCGTATCCATGGAACCCTCATATTGATTGGGACAAGTTTGCTAATTTCCGTGAATACTATTGGATGCCCACTGGTCCTTTAAGTGTTCCTGTTAGAGGCCAAGGAAGAGAAGTTGTTAGTACATATACAGTAACTTTGGTAGATAATGGAGACAATGTTTCTTATCTATTTACACCTGATGGAAAAACAGCAAACCCAACACTAAAACTTTATAGAGGCCAAACATATCGTTTTGAAATTGACACTCCTGAACACCCTATGGCGTTTGCAATTTCGAGATCGTTTACGCCAGGAAATGCAATAATTGTTGCAGGGTCTGAAGGTGTAAAGGCCCCGGGTTTATTTGATGCACAACTTTACGGCAACGACTACGATACAGGTGAGTACATTGTACTACCTAGCAGCGGCAGCGTAACATTTGATGAAGATGAAAATGTTTCAACTCTTTATCCTGATGGAATTAGAAAATTAGGCGAAGCAGGAGAAGAAGTTGCAAACGTTTATATTGAAAAAGGTGTAATTGAATTTACTATTCCAGTAAATGCACCTAACAATTTATTCTATATTAGTCGCAACGATGTTGATGTTAGCGGCAGAGTAAAAATATATGATATTGAAGAAAATACTTTCTTAGATGTAGAATCAGATATTATTGGCAAGAAAACATACAAAAGTGCAAACGGAGTACAACTTTCAAATGGAATGAAAGTTGAGTTCCAAGGAAATACTGCACCGGCAAAATACGAAAATGGATACTATTATGTTGAAGGTGTTGGAACAGAAATTCAACTTATTAACGAAAACGACTTAGTAATTCCTGCCACATATACTGATCCTAATTTAGTACCTTATGGAAATAATGAATACGATGTACTACCTTTTGAAAATGCTAGTGCATATCCTGGAACTAGAGATTACATTGTTATTAACAGAGCAAGTCAAGATAGAAATCCTTGGACTAGATATAATAGATGGTTTCATAGAGACATAATTGAATATGCATTAAAAGTTAACAATCAACCTGTTGCAGTTGATGAAAATCACCGTGCAAGAAGACCTATTATTGAATTTGAAGCAGGGTTAAAGTTATATAACTATGGTACAGGGTCAAAACAAGATGTAGATCTTATTGACACTTCTACTAAAGATGTTTTTAGTACAATTGAAGGAGCATTAGGTTATAATGTTGACGGTGTAGAACTTGCTCAAGGTATGAGAGTACTATTTACTGCTGACACAGATATATTAGTTAAAGGAAAAATTTATACTGTAAAACGTATAACTATTGGCAACGATTCATTACTAAGTTTAATAGAAACAGCCGACACAGATCCAATTGAAAATGAGGTTGTATTTGTTAAACAAGGTTCTAATTATTCTGGAAAAACTTTCCATTATACAGGTAGTGAATGGAAACTTTCGCAAATAAAAACTAAAACAAATCAGCCACCTATGTTTGATTTGTGCTGTCCTCAAGGAAACGAATATGCTGATCCTACAATATTCGATAGTACTACATTTAGCGGAACTAAGATTTTTTCTTATAAAGAAGGATCAGGTGTTTCTGATACAGAATTAGGATTCCCATTAACTTATAGAAATTTAGAAAATAGTGGTGATATTGTATTTGAATTTAATCTACTAACAGATAAATTTATAATCCAGCAAGATGATGACACAATTGAAATTAGTACTGATACATCAAATTTAAGAAAATATTCTGATCTTAATACATACACTTGGGTTAACGGTTGGTCAAGTATTCCTGTTGAAACTACTCAAAAGGTTTTACGCCAGTATGTTTCAACAGCAGAAATTAATAACAATTTTGAAATTGATGTATATGAAAACGCAGGTGAATTAATTGATTTAAAAACATCGGTTTTTCTAAACGGTAAATTCCAAATTAGCAATATTGATTATGAAATTAATAGAATAAACAAACGTGCGTTTATAACATTTAATAATGATACCGAAATTGATGATATAGTTATTATAAAGACAACTAGTAGTCAGCCTAAAAATGTAAATGGACATTATGAAATTCCAATAAACCATGAACGCAATCCTCTTAATGAAGAAATTACTGAATTTACATTAGGTAGTGTTATTGATCATGTTAATACTATGATAGAAGATATTCCAGGATTTAATGGAATACATCCCGGTGTTAGTAATATTAGAGATTTAGGAAATGTAGGAATATTTGGTAAACGTTTTGTAAAACACAGCGGCCCAAATAATTTACCTCTTTATCATGTTACAAATAAAGAGTATAACATTGTTAAGGCAATCGAAAATAGTAAAAATGAATATTCGAGATTTAAAAGAGTATTTGTAGAAACTGCAACTAATTTAGGATTTGATGGTCCTACTAGGATTCATGTTGATAATATATTAAAACAAATTAATAAAGATAAAATTAAAACACAACCATTTTATTTTTCTGATATGCTTCCAATTGGAAATTTAAAAAATAGAATTGAATATGAAGTTTTAGATCCTAGAACAAAATATTATGCATTATCAGAAAAATTTACATTAACTGAACTTACAGCTCAAAGTGTTTTAATTTACTTAAACGGTAAACAATTATTAAACGAAATTGATTATACGTTTGATAATGGTGGATTTGTAATAATCGAAAGCTACCAGAAAGAAGGTGATATAATTGAAATTTATGAATATAGCAACACTGATGGTAGTTATATTCCACCTACTCCAACCAAACTAGGGTTGTATCCTAAATTTCAACCACAGATAGTTATTAATGATACTTTTATATCAACAGATGCTAATACAACATCTAGCCCTTTTAAAGTATATGGAGAAATTGATACTTTTAGTGATCAAGTTGGAAAGTCTGGTTGGTTTTATCCGTTATATAACAATAAAAAACAAGCAGAAAACGCTGATACAAATTCTTTAAGTATTAAAATACAATTTAAAGGATTGAATAAGATTTTTTATGCCCCTGTAACTGGAACTACTCTAGGCGGGCAAGATACTTTTGATTATGAAGAACATGTTCCTGGTATAGCAATGATACAAGGGCATGATGGAAGTTTAGTTAAAGCATGGAAAGATTATAGAGATAACTTGCTTTTAGAATTTGAAAGCAGGATATTTAACAACATTAAATCTAAATATGACAAATCTTATCTTGATATTGATAATTTTGTTCCAAGCAAATTTAGAAAAACAGATTATACAAGAACACAAATTAATAACACACTATTAAAAGATTTTATTCAGTGGTTAAAACTAGTTGACAATGACTACACTTTAAATAATTTTTATGATAGAACTAATCCGTTTACATTTAACTATGCTAAAATGAACAGCGTAGTAGACGGTGAATATCTACCAGGATTTTGGCGAGGAGTTTATAAAGAAGTTTACGATACAGATCGTCCACACACACATCCTTGGGAAATGTTAGGCTTTAGTATTAAACCTAGTTGGTGGAATGAAGTATATGGTCCTGCTCCTTACACAGGTAATAACCTTAACATGTGGAGCGATTTAGAAAATGGATATGTTAAAGAACCTGGCAAACAAATAAGAGTATTAAACAACTATATTAGACCTGGGTTAGCTAACTTTGTTCCTGTAGACGGTCAAGGTAATTTAAAGCATCCTATTGAATCAAACTACGCACAAAACCCATTTTTTAGAAATACTCCTGCAGGGTTTGTATTTGGTGATTATAGTCCTGTAGAAAGTGCTTGGAGGAAAAGTTCTGAATACCCATTTGCATTATTGAGAGCATGGTTACTAAACAAACCTGCAAAAGTTATGGGTTTAGGATTTGATAAATCTAGGATTACAAAGAATTTAGCAGGGCAGTATGTTTATTCTACTACAGCTAAAAATATAAAACTAGATCAACTACGTATGCCTAATACTGTTGAAGATTCTTCTCGTATTATTACTTCTGGATTAGTAAATTTTGTATACAACTTAGTAGCAAGTAATCAACTTAACGTTTATAATGATTATAGAGAAAATTTAAAATCTATTACTAATCAATTAGGTATAAAAATTGGAGGATTTAGTGATAAGACTAAATTCAAACTAATTTTAGATAGTAGAACTCCACTAACGACTCAAGAAAACAATATATACGTTCCAGAAGAAAACTATAAGCTATTTTTAAATACTAGTTCTCCTGTTAAAACATTAGTATATAGTGGTGTTATTGTTGAAAAACAACCTAGCGGGTTTGTTATTAGAGGTTATAATGAAGCAACTCCGTACTTTGAATATTTTGAAACAAAATCAACTTCATCTGATGTTGCTATAACTGTCGGAGGCATTTCTGAAAGTACAGTAACATGGCAAGAAGATAAAGATTATTTTAAAGGTCAAGTAGTAGAAAATAATTTCAAATACTATAGAGTTATTAAAAACTTTACTAGCGGAACTAGTTTTGAAACAGATAATTTAGCTATATTGCCTGAGCTACCAATTGTAGGTGGCAAGAGAGCCATTTTTAGACGTAATTTTTTAAAATCTAGTATTAAAAAATTACCATACGGCACTTCGTTAAAAAATTCTCAAGCTGTTGTAGACTTCTTACTAGGACATGAAGAATTTTTAAAATCGCAAGGTTTACAATTTGATTTCTTTAATACAGAAACTAACTATGTAGAAAATTGGGATCATGCTGCTAGAGAATTTTTATTCTGGACTACACAAGGATGGTCAGCCGGAACAACAATATCATTAAGTCCTGCATCAAAACAATTATTTTTACAGTCAAAATATAGCGTAGTTGATGATATATTTGATGAGTTTTATTCTTATGATTTATTTAAATCTGATGGAAGAGTTTTGCCAAAGGAAAATATATCTATTTTTAGAGAAGATAATAGTTTTAACTTAACATCAGTTAATTCGGATGATGGCATATACAACTTGTCAATGCCGCTAGTACAGAAAGAACATGTGTTATTAATTGATAATAAAACAGTATTTAATGATTTAATTTATGATCCTTCGACTGGATATAGACAAGAACGTATTAAGGTTTTAGGCTACCGCTCAGACAATTGGAATGGCGGATTAAACATTCCTGGTTTTGTTTATGATTCAGCTTTAATTACAGAATGGGAATCATGGAAAGATTACAACATCGGTGATCTTGTTAAACATAAACAATTTTATTATGTAGCAACATACAAAGTTCCTGGTTCTGAAGAATTTGTTAGTACATACTGGTATAGACTTTCTGAAAAACCTGAACCAAAACTACTTACTAACTTTGACTATAGAATTAATCAGTTTGCTGATTTTTATGATTTAGATAGCGATAATTTTGATGCTGAACAACAGCGTATGGCTCAGCATTTAATAGGTTATCAAAAGCGCAATTACCTTGCTAATATTATTACAGATGATGTAAGCCAATATAAGTTTTATCAAGGATTTATACAGGACAAAGGTACTAAAAATGCTATTACTAAATTATTTGATCCATTAAGCAGTGCAAATAAAGACAGTATTGAATTTTATGAAGATTGGGCAATTCAAGTCGGACGTTATGGCGCAACAAACGATATTGAACAAGTTGAATACATAATTAAAGAAGATGATATTAAAGAATCTCCACAATGTGTCGAACTTGTTAATACTATTCCTAAAGAATCGTTTGATAAAATATTTAGAATTAAGCCTGATGAAGTTTATGATAAACCAGAAGGTTACGATCATAAACCTTTCCCAACAACTAAACTTAAAGAATACGTTGTAAGTGGCGGATATGTACATGATGACGATGTTGAATATAAAGCAGGATCAATTGAAGATTTAAATAGCGGAGATATAAATCAACTTTCAATTGGAGAATACATTTGGTTGGCTAGAACTGTTACCGACGATTGGAAAGTTTATCAAATTTCAAACAGTATTGCAAATGTTACTACATTAACTGATAATGAAACAACATCACCGGGAGGAAAATCATTATTTACACTAACACTTGATAAATGGGCTGCTCCTATTTTAAACATAGGAGATATTGTTGCAGTTAAAGGCGCACAAGATTTTGCACTAAATGGTATGTACAAAATTTATAATATAAGCGGTGCAACAATACAAATTGAATTGCCTGTTAACAACGAAGCAATTGAGTTTGATCAAGAAAACTACGTATTAATTAAACTAAGAGAAGTTAGAGTAGAAACACTTGACGGTTTGAATACTATTGTACAAGAAAAAGTATATGACAATCAAACAGTTTGGGTAGATAATTATAATGAAGATTCTTGGGGAGTATTTAAAAATACTCCAGTATACTCTCAAAATTATGAATTCAATAATCCAGTTGAAATAAATGACGACTTGCATCGCTTTGGCGAAATAATGTCAGTTACTGATGATAACAACAATTTGTTTTTTGGTATTCCAGAAAAAGGAAATGGCGAAGTTTACCATTATAGACGTACTAGAGACGTTAATCCTTTTGTACAAGATCCTATAATTAGCATTCCGGAAGATTACTTTGAAATAGAGAATGCAAAATTTGGTAAAAGTGTTTCTGTTTCTAAAGATGGACAATACTTAGCAGTTAGCATACCAAATGCAAGTAATGTAAAAACTAAATTTAAAGGATTGTTTAATAGTTTTGGACCCAACGGTACCGAAGAAAATCCAGCATCTTACGTTAAAGGTGATATTGTAAAATATAGAGAAAGTTTGTGGAGAGCAAATAGAGAGATTTTACCACAAATAGGAAGCCAACCATTTTCGACTTTTGATACGTATACAAATATTGCTAGTGGAACTGATGCAGATTCTACAAGTATTAGATTATTAGTAGCAGGTAATTCAGGATTACCAGAAACTAGAGCCGATCATATACTTGTTAGAGCACCAAAAGATATGTACCTAGGTACAGCAGTTGGTGATAAAATAAAACTTTATTGGAACATAAGAAGTTATGCATATCCAACACTTGACAATTATTATCCATTTGATCAACAAATACCTGAAATTACAGTAAGTTATATTAACGATTTACATACAATACAGGAGAAGATAGATCATGTATTTAGATTACCTGCATATCTAGCACTTCCTCAAATAGGTGATTTGATCACAACCGATACAGGTTCAGGACAGGTTGCATATGTTGAATCAGATAGAGATTCTGGTGTGGTTTATATCAATAATGTTACTGGTGTGTTTGATATTTCGGGTGAACTTTTCTTAAACAATGAATTTATAAGTCTATATACCGAAGAAGATACTTATAATCTATCAGAAGATTTGGGCGGTTTCTGGAAAATTTCAGCACCTCTTCATTATAATGCTGGAGTAAATTATGATATAGGCCGAGGACTAGTGTATGTTGATGTATTGAGGGCAGACGAAACAAGGGATTCTTTCGAGTACTATAACGTACAAAGTACTGTAGGTGAAATTGGTTCTTATATTACAAACAATAATAGAGCAAGTTTTATAACGCATCTAAGTTATTTTGGTGACGCTGGCGGAATTGAACAACCATATCCTAGTAATAAATGGGTAGCTAGAGTATCTAGAGACTTTGATGATTTAATTGAATCAGGATTAACTAATATTGATTTTAATTTATATAATTTGGATAATAGAACAATTGATGTAGCTAGTTCTGGATTTACATATGAGCTTTTAAATAAAAATCAAACAATTATTGATTTATGGGATGGATATATTGACTTTGAATTTACAGAATTTGATTTCCAAGGAAATGTATTTGAGCCAGCAATTGGAGATATAATTGAAGATATTCAAACTCCATTTGACGAGTTTGGCGGCCTTGCTCAAACAAGTTATTCTACAAGTACTGCTGAAGTTGTATTTTATCAAAGAAATTTTAATACTGTAAGAGTTTACGTTAAAAATATAACAGGTAACTGGGTAGAACTTAATAATATTGGAAAAATTCAGTTACGTAGAAAATCAGGAGCAAATAATACTGTTAATCCTAGCATCCGTGGTAATAACGATGTTGACCGTACAATGGGAACTATTGAAAACTTTAATAATAGTGTGGTTCTCGATAATCGACCAACAAGCCCTGCTGGTAAATTAGCAGTATTTGAAGCAAGTTCATCTTTTGATTCTACAACTGTTTGGAATGAAGTTGTACCAATAGCAGACGAAGAGTACTGGTTCTTTAAAGAAGCAACAAATGTTCCAGGCGCTGCTAGAAGTGCAAATCCTCCAAACGCATTAAGTAAGGACTATACACAAGTATATCACATTCCGGGAGACACATATGGTGTAGCCAGCGGCTATAATAATGAAGGCGCTGTTGCAATTTATGTTAAAATATCAAATGGAACATATCAACTCACAAAGATATTAACTAGTGAATACACTACTAATAATAGACAGTTTGGGTCAAAAGTACAATTTGTTAAAAAAGACGGGTTGTACACTTTATTAATATCTAGTGAAGGAAATGGTACTAGAGAAGATCCTGGTTCTATTGAAATTTTTAAACACGGTTATACAGATGAAGAAGATTTTGCCGGAGATTGGAATTCTTTAAATGATTATAGTCAAAACAATATTGTAAAACATGTTAATGACTATTATGTTGCACTTAAAGATATAACAGCAGCAGATCAAACTACTAATTCTATATTTGATACTACTAAATGGATTAATATTAGTTGGAAATCAGGTAAAGATCAATATTACAGAGGAGAATATAATAATACGCAAGCATATGCTATTAATTCTGTAGTAAACATTGATGGTAGATTGTATAAAGCAAAGACTAACATTGCAGCAAATAGTACTTTAAGTTTAAATGACTGGACCCTCATTACATCTGAATTAGATTATTTAGGTTATTTGCCGAATTTAACTGGTAATGCGTTTTATGACGAGACAGTATATGATCCTGCAGACAATATTAGTAAATTTAGTCATACTTTTGATGTTAGTTTAGACGGATCTATACTAGTAGTAGTGAGTATTTTAGATGATACTGATAGTAGTTTTGCTGGTTCTACTAGAAAACAAGTTGTTATTTATAGACTTGACGGCGACAAATACTCTGTTAGCCAAATAATTGATGGCAGTGACAGTTTAACAGAATTTGCAGATAGTGTAAAAATCAATCCTCAAGGTACAGTAATTGCTATTAGTGAACCTTCAAACGACGATATTAAAATAAACCAAGGTCAAGTCCACATTTATAAACAAGTTAACGGAGCATTTGTGTTTTATCAAACATTAGAGTCTCCAAACAACGAAGAAAGCGAAAAATTTGGATCAAGTATAAGTTTTAGTTCTGATAACTTAGTTATTTCTAGTCTCAACGGAGATATGAAAATTCCAACAACATTTGATATAAGCTACGAAAATGAAACTACGTTTGATCTAGGCTTTACAGAATTTAGAAATATTATTAAAGACACTGGTGTTGTTTACGTCTATGAAAATATTGAAGATACATTAGTATTCTCAGAGTCTTTTAGATATCCTTCAGCAGAATTAATGTTTGGCGAAACATTGTTAGCAAATAATAATCATGTGTATGTAGGAATGCCAAGAAATCAAGTAACAGATTCTGTAGGTACAGTAGTAGATTACAGAAAAGGTAAAGGGTTACTTGCTTGGAATAGAATTAGAGAATTAGTGCCACCGGTTGATGTTTCAAGACTTAGGGGTGCATTCCTTTACAATAAAAGACAAAATCAAATTGTAACTTATTTGGATTACATTGATCCAATACAAGGCAAAATTGCGGGTCCCGCAGAACAAGAAATTACTCATAAAGTAGGATACGATCCTGCAAAATATAATATTAGTACATATACTGGTTTAGACACTGATGTATTTTGGGCTGAAGAGCATGTAGGTGAAGTTTGGTGGAATTTAAGTACTGCTCGTTTTGTATATCCCTACCAAGGAGACATACAGTATCAGAAAGCACATTGGAATGAGTTACAGCCAGGTGCAAGTATTGATGTATATGAATGGGTTGAAAGTAGTTTACTTCCTAGTCAGTGGGACGAAATAGCTGATACTGAAATAGGAATGAAAACCGGAGTAAGCGGAACAAGTGTTTATGGCGATGCACAATATTCTAGAAAGTTTACTTATGATGATATTTCTCAAACTTTTAATTCAAAATATTATTTCTGGGTTGAAAGAAAATTAACTATTCCAGATGTTGAAAATAGATCATTGAGTGTATATGATATTGCAAGATTAATTGCACAGCCTAGAGAACAAGGATATAGACACATTAGTTTTGCAGGCGATAATAGATTTATTTTAAACAATTGCGACAGTTTAATTTATAATGATGATATTGTTTTAAATGTTCGTTATTCAACCGGTCCTAAATTAGGACAAAATGTACATAATGCATATTACATTATGAGTGATGGGTTGTCAACAAGCGAAATACATCCTGATATTGAACGTAAGTGGTTAGATAGTTTAATCGGTTATGATACTAATTACAGACAAGTTCCTAATCCTGAATTAACTGTTAAACAAAAGTATGGAGTTCAAAACCGTCCACGTCAAAGTATGTTTATAAATCGCTTCGAAGCGTTAAAACAAGCAATTGAACGTATTAATATTGTATTAAAAGAAAATATAATTGTTGATGAATATAATATTAGTTTGTTAAACAGTAAAGAACTTGCTCCAAACGAAGTAACAAATGAATTTGATGTTACTGTTGATACTATTGAAGAACTAAGATTTGTTGGAACAAATAAAATATCACCTGCAAAATTAACTCCTATAATTAACAATGGCAAACTTGTTAGTGTAAAAATAACTGACCCTGGTAGAGGATATAAACGTCCGCCAAGCTATAAAATTTATGGTACTGGTGTTGAAGCAGAGTTTACAGTTTCTATTAATAATTTAGGACAAATATCTGAAATTACAATAAACAATTCAGGAAAAGGTTACGACAGTAAAACAACTATAGGTGTAAGGCCGTTTACAGTATTGGTTAATTCTGATAATGAAGTATTAGGCAAATGGGCACTTTATTCTTGGGATCAAATTAAAAAAGAATGGTATAGAAAAAGTATTCAAGATTATGATGTTTCGAGATATTGGTCTTACATTGATTGGTATGCTGACGGTTATAATGAATTTACAATACCTGACTTTATTATAGAAGAATCTAATCAGTTACAATCTGTTAACGATGTGATTACAGACATTGTAAAAATTAATAACGTCGGAACAGGTGGTTGGCTATTACTTAGAAAAATTGCAGATGAAGATACCGAAGACTATACAGTAAACTATGAAACTATAGGTCGAGAGAATGGTACTTTACAATTTAACGATTCTTTATATGATTATTCTAAAAATACAGTAGGATATGATAATAGAAGTTTTGATAGTTATTTCTATGATAATAATCCTATTAACGAATTAAGAATTATTTTTAAAGCAATTAAAGAAAATATTTTTATTAATAAATTAAAAGTAGAATATAATCAGCTGTTCTTAGCAAGTTTACGCTATGTATTTGCAGAACAGCCTTATGTTGATTGGGCATTTAAAACAAGTTTTGTAAAAGCAAAACATAATTTAGGATACCTAGAACAAGATGTAACCTTCAATACAGATACACTTGATAGTTATAAATCATATATTGAAGAAGTAAAACCTTATAAAACAGTTATTAGAGAATTTGTAAGTTCTTACGAATCTCTTGATAATACAAATAGTTCTATAACTGATTTTGATCTTGCTCCTGCATATGACGATATTACTAAAACAATTAATCCGTCAATTGCAAAAGTAAATGGATCTCAAATTGTTGATGTTGATGAGAATATAAAAATATATCCTCGTAAGCACTGGTTAGATAATAGTGGTTATAAAGTGACTAGTATAAATGTTACTGATGGCGGTAATGGATATACTTATAAACCTGTTGTTAAAATTGAAGGCGGTGGCGGCACTGGCGCTACAGCAGAAGCATATTTAGGATATGGCAAAGTTACTAGTATTAAAGTTACTAATGAGGGATCTGGATACATAACTGCTCCTACAATCATTATTGAAGGTGCAATACAAGATGGCGGCACCCCTGCAAAAGCATTTCCTGTTTTAGGAAAAGGCGTAGTTAGAAATCCAAGTGTTACTATTAAATTTGATAGAGTTTCAGGAAGTTATTTTATTGAAACATTAGCACAAATTGAAGAATTCACCGGAACCAATTTAAATACTAAATTTGATTTAGAATGGCCAATGGATTTACGTAACGACAGTGTAATTGTATATATTGATGATGTAGAACAATTAAGAAGTAGTTATAATTTTAAAAACGTAACTAACAAAGATGCAGGTTATACTAGATCTCAAGGACAGATTAATTTTACGTCACCACCTGCATACTTGGCTAACATAAGAGTTGAATATAAAAAGCCACTTTCAATGTTAACAGCATCTGATAGAATTAATCATGGGTACGATCCTTTAGACAATATGTTTGGCAAAGATTTAGCACAGCTTATGTCTGGGATTGACTATGGCGGAGTTGAAATAACAAGTTTTGATTTTGGTGGTCCAGCTGGCTGGGATACAGATGGATGGTATACAGATACTTGGGACAAATTTGATAATAGTTACGAAGATTATGTTTTCACATTTGATGGATCTACTACTGCTATTGAATTACCAGAACCGTTTGAACAAGATGTAATTTATAATGTTTATATTAAGCGTTCAGGAGAACTTGTTCCAATCAGAGTTGACGATCCTAATTACGGAACATCTAATACTATAAATAACCCAAATGCATTAATGCAAAGTATTACCGGTGACGGTGTTACAACTGTATTAGATTTGGGCGCAGATGACATAACATTATTAGATAATGATGTATTAATAGTACGTAAGAATACAAGTGATGGTAGTTTTATTCCAGATCCCGAAAGTTATGATACACAACTTACCGGCGGCACACTTGCGTATGCAAGTGCTAAAGGTGTAAATGCAGAAGAAATAATAGTTGACGGTGACGGCTTTGTAACACCAACAACTTCAGGCGGCCCGGAAGAGTTTGTTCCGGGACACGTTAGTGATACGGTAGATATTAAAGTTTACACTAGAGAGTCAGGCGGAACTGCTAGAATAGAATGTCAAAATTATTTCTTAGATGGTACAGGTCCAGCAGAATTAACTTACAAATTGGGTATTACTCCAGGAAGTAATCCTTCTGTAATAGTTAAACTTAATGACGTAATTTTATCTGAAAATACTTATACTATTAATTGGAAAAATAATACTGTAACAATTGAAAATCCTTTAACACCATCAGAGCTTAATATTGTAGCAATTGAAAGAACCGGCCAAGATATACTTGATTTTGGAAAAACTATAGCAGATGGTTCTACGGCATTCTATGAAACAAACTTAGAATATGTAGAAGATATGCAAGTTCATGTAACACTAGACGGTGTTAAAGTTCCTGTTTATATAGAACAAATTCCTAATTCTACAAGAGTAGGAATATTGTTTGAAATTACTCCTGAAGAAGGTAAGGTAATACATTATTCAGCCTTTAATAATAGTGATGAGATTAATTATAGTCAAGTAACAAAAGACAGTTTTGTTGGTAACGGAAATAATGTTGAATATACGTTATCAGCAGCACCATTTTATAGTGAACCTACAGCATATAATGTTTTAGTTAAAGTAGGTAATAGAATATTAAATGCAGGATATAGTATACAGTTTGATGTAACACAATCAACACTACAAGTATTTGAATTAGAAACATTCCAACAACCTGGAAATGCATTACAAGCAAGTGATTTAAGAGTGTTTTTAAATGGAAAAGAACTTTCAACCCCTGTTGATTGGAGGATTGATATTTTTACTAGCAGTATTGAAATTTCTGAAGGTATTGCTAATGCAGGTGATATATTAGAAGTGTTTGTAGTTACTGACGGTGAATATCAAATTAATGGTGATAGATTAGTACTTAATGTAGCTCCTGCGCAAAATGAATCTGTAGAAGTATTTAAATTCAGTAATCACAACATACAGTCTTTTGAAAGAATTAATTATGATGTAATTACTCGAGATATTTTGCTTGAAGAAGACATTCAGTATGTTACATATCAAAGATTAACTGTGGGCGAAATTAAATTACGTAAACCTGCACATGATACTCAATATGTTTGGGTATCAGTTAACGGAGAGTTACTATCGCCTAGTGGAGATTATAGGTTAAGTGATGATAAAACAACTGTAATTTTATCTAAGAAACCAAATCAAAATGACGTTATAGATATTGTACATTTTGCTGGAGAAGTAAACAGACCAAAATTTGCATTTAGACAATTTAAAGATATGCTTAATAGAACCCACTTTAAGCGACTTGATTCCCCTGAAGCAAAATTGGTAAAAGATTTAAATTATTATGATTTAAGAATTGAAGTAGATGATGCAAGCAGATTGCCAGAACCTAACAAGTATTCTAATATTCCGGGAGTTATTTTTATTAATGGCGAAAGAATTGAATATTTTGTTAAAGAAGAAAATATGTTGCGTCAACTACGTAGAGGTACATTAGGCACAGGTGTTAAAGATATAAATCCTGCAGGAACAGGAGTTTATGACCAAGGTATTAGTAAAACAATTCCTTATAAAGACATAACTCAAATACAGGAAGAAGTTACATACGGAACTAATACTGTTGATCTTAATTTTATAGCAAATTCTGTTAATGAATTTGAAGTGTTTGTTGGAGGAAGACGTCTTAATAAAAATGAAAAAGTAGTATTTGATCCAACTAAAGCACTTGATAGTAGTAAAGGTGATTTTGTATTACCTGCAGATTTTAGATTAGATAATAGTATTGATGAACAGGGTAATATTTTAAGTAGTACTATTGTCCTGCAAAGTATACCTCGTGAAGCTGAAAAAGTAGTTGTTGTAAGGAAAATTGGTAAATTATGGTCAGAACCTGGAACAACATTAGGTGAAACACAAAATGACATAGGATATTTCTTGAGAGCAGGAACAACTGCGCTACCAGAATAAATACAGTGTAGGAAAAACAATGAGCGAAATTATGCATGATAAAAACGGAGTAGTAGTTCAAGGACACATAAAAATAAGTGACCCTGAAACAAAAGAAATTTACGTAGATAAGCGTAATGCTATTCATTATGAGAATATGAGTATAGCATTAGCTGAAAGCCTGTCTAATGCTGGCGAAGGATTTATTTACGAAATGAGTTTTGGTAATGGAGGTACTAGTGTTGACGATAGTGGTATTATTACATACCTAACACCAAACTCAACAGGTACAAACGCTACACTATACAATCAAACTTTTACAAAAGTAATTGATGATCGTAGCGTTAACAATCTAGATCCTGCACGTAACTATACAGAAATTAGACACGTAAGCGGAACTAATTATACTGATGTTATAGTTAGTTGTTTGCTTGATTATGGTGAGCCGAGCGGCCAACTTGCATTTGACACAGCAACAAATACAGATGATGCATATGTATTTGATGAACTAGGGTTAAGAAGCTACAGTTCTTCAGGTGACGGCAGACTAATCACTCATGTTATTTTTCATCCTGTGCAGAAGAGTTTGAATAGACTTATTCAAATAGACTACACAGTGCGTATTCAGAGTTTAGCAGGGTAACGGGAGTAGACAATGGCATATGAAGTTCGTTACACTGATACAGTAAACAAAGGCACAATAATTGTTGAGGATTCTACACTTAATACTGAAACTAGCTTAACACTTCCTGGTAGATCAAGTACAGGTTATGGACAAGCAGTAGCAGAAAACTTCCTACACTTACTTGAAAATTTTGCAAACGCTACTGCGCCTGGTCGTCCAGTTGAAGGACAACTTTGGTATGATAATACAGAAGGCGTTGACCAATTAAAAGTGTATGACGGTACAACCTGGAGTGCAGCAGGCGGGCTCAAAAAAGCAACAGCAGAACCAGCAGTTGCTAACTCTGTTGCAGGAGACCTTTGGGTTAATACTGATACCCAGCAACTTTACCTATTTACTGGAAGCGCCTGGGTTTTAGTAGGGCCTAGTTTTTCAGATGGTTTATTAACTGGGGCACAATCAGAAGCTATTATAGGTTCGGATGATATAACTTATAATGTGTTAACAGTTAAAATTGAAGACAAACCTGCCGCAATTATTTCAAAACAAGCATTTGTTCCTAAAACAACAATTCCAGGATTTAGATCAGGAATCAAAGCAGGATATAATTTATCTGCAGAACCATTGGTTGGTCTTGAAATATTAAAATATTATGGAACTGCTGAAAAGGCAGAATCTCTTGTAATTGCTGGCGAAACAGTTTCCGCAGCAAACTTTTTAAGAGGCGACGGCGCCTCTACAACTAACTACCAATTAAAAGTAAAGTCTAATGACGGGATTGAAATTGGAACAGGCGGACAATTAAAAATACAAATAGAAGGCACTGCTGGTGTTATTGAAAATACAACTAGTGGTTCGAATATTGACTTTAAATTAAGAGACGGCACAACTACTAGTACTGTTTTAAGAATAGATAGTACTAAAAAAGTAGGAATTAATAATATTGCACCAGACGAAGAACTTGATGTTGTTGGTAATGTACAAATTTCTCCAACAGTTGGTGAAGAATTATCTGGTAGACTTTTCATAGAAAGTACAATTAATGCAACCGACACAGGAGAAGGTTCTGTTGTCATCAAAGGCGGCGCAAGTATTGCACAAAATTTATATGTAAGCGGCGATCTTGTTATGAAACAAGGCGAAGGAAGTGCAGGCGTAATAACAACTGGTAATATTGCACCTGATAATGCAAGCGTAAGAAATATCGGAACAGCAGCTAACAAATATGATCAAATTTATGCTAATACATTTTATGGAAATATCCAAGGTAATGTAAACGGAACTGTTTCAGGAAGAGCAGGTAGTGCTGATAGATTGTCAAGTGCAACTACATTTACTGTTAGTGGAGATGTAGCTACTAATAGTTTTGCGTTCGACGGCCAAACTGGCGGAAGTACTAAGACATTTGATGTAAGAATTACAAACAGTTTTATCTCAAACAAGAATGTTACATATGATGTTGAAAACGCAGACGAAATATTAATTAATAAAACTATAGGTACTACTGGACTATATAGAGTTTCGAAACGTAATTTCTTAAAAACTATTCCATTAACTCCGCCGGGTGTTATTGTCCCTTATGGAGGATTAACTGCACCAGAAGGTTGGTTGTTGTGTGATGGACGAGAAGTTAAAAAATCAGATTATAATGACCTTTGGAATGCTATTGGACATAATTTTAAAGATCCATCGTTAGTGTCTGATAATGGAGTAAGTTACTTTACACTGCCTGATTTAAGAGGAAGATTTGCGCTTGGTGCAGACAATATGGGAGGACCTAGTGCCAACCGTGTTACAGACCTAGGTGCAGATGCAGTAGGCAATAGTGGAGGTTCAGAAGAAAACACTATTGGTATTGAAAACTTACCTGAACACGAACACGATTTAGAAGGACCAAGCGGAACACAATATTACGGAATTAGAGTTGGATCTGGGGCTCCGTTAGATGTTGAAGCAATTAATTTACCAATTGAACCCGGCGCCGGCGGAACTCAAGGATTTTCAACTAGTGGAGGAGTACTAACATCACAAACTTTAGGACAACCAATAGACACAATGAATCCGTACTTGACGATCAATTATATAATATACACTGGACAATAAGATGAGCTATCAATTAAACAGAACAGACGGAACAATATTAACTAATTTAATAGATGGGCAGATAGATACTGATAGCACCAATTTAACTCTTGTAGGTAGAAATTATACAGGTTACGGTGAGGCATTTAACGAAAACTTTATAAGACTGCTTGAAAATTTTTCAAGCACTGCGGCACCAAGTAACCCACTTAGCGGACAACTTTGGTGGGACACTACAGAACAACGTTTAAAAGTATATGACGGAACAATTTGGAAAGCAAGCGGCGGCCCATATGTACAAGATAATAGACCGCAAATGGTTGCAGGTGACTTATGGATTGATAATTTAAATAATCAAGTTTATGCATATGATGGATCAGATACTATACTAATAGGGCCTGATTATACCGAGTCACAAGGAACAAGCGGATTTATAATCGAAAGCATACTTGATGCTACTAGTAGATCGAGAACTATAGCAAAATTGTTTGTTGGAGGAACTTTAACAGCAATTGTTAGTGATATCGAATTTACTCCTATTTACTCTGAAAGAATATTAGGGCTAGTTACAGAGAATAATCCAGAAGGAACAATTTATCCTGGTTTTAATATTATTGATTCGGCTAATTATAAATTTAGAGGAATTGCAAACTCAGCCAATGCGTTAGTTACAGCTAATGGTACCATTAGAACAGCTGACAGTTTTTTACCATCAGACAATAACGGCACAACAATAGGTACATTAACTATCCAAAACCAAGGTGGTTTAACAATTGGACTTTCTCAAAATAATGTACAGAAAGTTGTTCAAGATCGTTTTTATATAGAAAATCAACTAAGAGACCATGATTTAAGTTTACGTGTAAGATCTAGTCAATTTGAGAGTGTTATTGTCGATGCTGTTTACGTTGATGCTGGCACGGCAAGAGTTGGTATTTTTACAACTGATAGGTTACCAGAGTATACCTTAGATGTTGAAGGCGATTTACGTGTTACCGGAAATTTATTAATCGAAGGTGATTCTACGCTTATTGAAGTTAGTACACTTCGTGTAGAAGATAAACATATTGAATTAGCAGCATTAAATGATAGTAGTATAGGCGATGACACAGTCATTGATGGTGCAGGTATTATAATTGCGTCATCAGATTCAAATAAAACACTTACTTGGGTAAAAGATCAAGTTTATCCGGCATGGACATCTAATCAAAACTTTAATTTGGAATCAAATTCACTTTCGTATATGGTTAACGGAAGTCCTAAATTAACAACAGATAGTCTAACAAACATTCTTTATGCACCTGATTTAATAGAAATTGGTCAATTAAATTATTTAAATGTACAGAACATAAGTATTGGAGACACTGATAGCGGAATAGGTTCGAACGAAATAAGAAACACAGGTTCTAATTTAATATTATCATCTACGAATAGTTTAAAATTTGTTACAGGAATAACAACACCGTCAGAAGGCACAATTACAGTTAATGAAAATCAACTAATTTACGGTGCAAGGACACCTATCAGTGCAAGAGTTGCAGCCGCAAGTGGAGGATCATTAACAGAAGATGACGATAGCTCTGTTACAACCAAAGAATATGTAGATGACGAAGTATTAAATTCACCTATTACATTTAGTATGGATATTACTGGTTTAGGAACTGGTGCAGGATTACAAAATTCTATAGCAGGATATTTAAATGATTTATATCCTGCTATACCGGGAAATGAAGGGAAAATAGCAAGAATACACTGTACATCGTATGCAGGTGCAACAGTTAGTGGTATTGTAGTTAACATTAGAGATAATACAGATCCAGATAATGGAGAAGTATTAGTTCTTTCAAAAGTTGCAGTTGATGCAGGCGCACCATTGAATGAATCTGCTGTGCAAGACGTTGCAGCAGGAAATACAGCGTCAGGTGTTGTTAGCTTGACACCTGCTAGAACAATGATGGTGTTTGAAAGTAATGGAACTACATGGGATTATGTGTCGACGACCACTTATCCGTAAAATACGATAAATAACTTAAAGCACTATTATATTAGGGGTTTAACGAAGATGGCTTATCAAATTGACAGATACAATAATACAGTTTTAACAATAGTTGAGGACGGTACAGTTGACCAAACTACTGATCTTAAATTTATTGGTAAAAACTACGCTGGTTACGGCGAAATACAAAACGAAAATTTCTTATTCTTGTTGGAAAATTTTGCAGGAGCAAATCAACCACCAAGGGCACTTAGCGGACAGATTTGGTTTGATACTGCAAACAGCAAATTAAAATTTTATGATGGAACACAATGGAGAACAACAGGAGGTTCTGCTGTAAGTTCATCGCAGCCAACAGGACTTACGTCAGGAGACTTCTGGTGGGATTCTGCAAACGATCAACTGTATGTATATAATGGTAGTGATTTTGTATTGATTGGACCTCAAAACGCCGGCGAAGGCGTAACACAAATGGTAAGCCTAGAGGTTTTAGATTTACAAGGTACAACTAGATCAGTTATTGCAGCAACATTAGAAGATGAAGTTATTGCTACACTTAGTAGTGTTGAATTTACATTAAATGACGCAACCCCTATAACCGGCTTTACTACAATTAAAAAGGGTATTACACTTATTAATACTCCTACTACAGGCGTTACAACCACAGATCATTACTTTTGGGGTACATCATCTAACGCATTAAAATTAGGCGGTATTGATGCAAGTAATTTTGTTGTTTCATCACCAGGAGAAACAACAACGTTTGATCAATTAGTTGAGTTTTCAGATGATGGTTTATTAATTGGTGATTTTAAAATATACATGGATGGCACTTCGGCAGTATTAGAAAATCAAGCCAGCGTTAACAATGAAATTTTATTTAAAGTTACTAATAACTTAGGTACTCCTACTACAGTAAGTAAAATAAACATTACAGGACTTATTCCAGCTCTTGATAATACTTACGATATTGGTACTACTTCGCTGCGTTGGCAAGATGTACATGCTGTTAATTTTGTTGGTGAAGCAACAAAAGCAACAAGTTTGCGTGTAGGAAGTGATTTTAGAACAGCAGCAGTAAGTGCAACAAATAACACAGTTGCAGTTAGAGACGCAACAGGTAATGTTGCGGCAAATTTATTCCAAGGTACTGCAACAGCAGCACGTTATGCTGACTTAGCAGAAAAATATACTACAGAAGAAGAACATCCAGTAGGAACTGTGATGGCAGTTGGCGGCGAAGCAGAAGCTAGGCCAACTAAGGTTGGAGATATAGCAATTGGTGTTATATCAGAAAATCCTGCTTATATGATGAACAGCGACATTGAAGGTCAATATATTGGTCTCAAAGGGCGTGTTCCTGTTAGAGTAGTCGGACCAGTTAGTAAAGGACAACAAGTATATGTTGCCAGTGAAGAAGGTGCAGCATCAACTATAGCATCTAACAGTTTAGTAGGAATTGCACTCGAAACTAATAATGATGAAGGTGAAAAACTAGTAGAATGTGTGCTAAAAGTTTAAGGAATCATCATGGCAGAAATAAGTGCAGCAAGACTCAATAACTTACAAGCAAGAATTGAAGCAATTATGGGAAATGGCGCCGGTCAAAACGGATACGGCGAATCAGTTTCAAGTTATCAAGTTTCAAACACTAGCGGTCAGTTAGTCCTAGCAGCAGATATAAATGCTATATATGCAGATATGGTAAGGGCTAGGTTGCACCAAGTTGGTACAACACCTACAGAAATTCAAGAACTAATTAGAAACTTAAACATTATTGCCGATGAATCCAGCTTTTATGTTAACGATTCTGGTATTTCAGTTCAAGATCCTTCAGGCGCATTAAAAGGAATTGCTGACTTTGAAAATTTAATGACTTCGATAGAAACTGATAAGTTTTTAATGGATATTGGCCAAGCAAGTTTAGAGCCAGGTATAGGAAGTTCTAGACAATCCGGATGGAACGGATTAATTTATCATACATTTAGTGTAGTATTTGCAGACGCAGATCATCGTAGACATTTTTTCAACAGTGGCGGCGAAATTAGGATTTCAGCAGCAAATGCTAGTGCTTCAACTCCAAAGGGAAGAGATTGGTCGGCATTATTAAATGAAGTTGGTACAATAAGTTTTAATCATACAACTACAACAACTACCAATTCGGGTAGTGGTCAGGCAATAGGAAATTATGATTTAACAAGCTCTTACCAAACAATATATTCTAAAACAGGCGCTGGGACATACAGTGGTATATATGCTGGAAATTTGTTTACTATTAAAGCCAAAGAGTCAAGTGCAAGTACTATAGAGTTTAGATTAGAATTTAATGACGTAGTAGCAGATCCACAAATAGATAATAATGTTGATGGTAATTTATCAACAACTGTTCAGCATTATAGAGCGGATACAACAAATGTTACAGTAGCAGCACCAACGTATAGTACAATTACAGCACTATCTTCGTTTGCTACTCCGGTACCACCACCTGCTCCGGCACCACCACCTCCGCCACCACCTCCACCGTGCCAAGATCCTGCTCCTTTCTCAGATTCTTTGGCTATATATCAGCCTGGCATGGTTTTAGTATATAATGATAATAACGTATTTAATAATAGATCTTTAGTTACGTCAACCAAAACATCTGCTGCTTCTACAATTAATGGTTGGTATCTAAGCGATTTAGGTAGACCTGCAGAATACGAAGGACTAAATTATTGGTACAACTTATGGGTTAGTGCCGGAGAAGCAGCTACAAAAGCTCAATTTGATATTTCAAAACAACCTGAACTAGCAAGAGGCGGAGTTAAAGCTACTTACACATATTGTCAGTATTATGGATCATCGGCTCCACCACCGCCACCACCACCTGCATCAAATGTTTTATCATATGATGGAACTGTGTGTATTTCGGTGATTGACGAAAGTAGTCCATCGTCGGGTACAATTGAGTCAGATTGGAATAGTTTTAGTTCTCATTATCCAAACAGAAGATTTGTATTATTACAGCCAACTGGTTATTCATCTGATAGATTAAAAATACCAAGCAGTTACAACGGATCACTTCAAACAAGTATACGCAGAGACAACGGATCTACTGGAAGTAGAGAAGATTGGTTTGGACTAGCAAATTTAAGTTCTTTACAACAAGGCGCCGTTGTATCTTTATCTATTGATAATTCAGGCAGTATGACAACTAAACAAGTTCAAGCATCGTATGATTATTTTAAAACAAGAGTTGCAAATGCAGGACTACAATTAGTTGAACCAAGTATGAGTGGGGAAAGATGGGCTAAACCGCATGATAGATCAATGCCAGCGTTCCAAATTCCGCCACCACCTCCACCACCTCCACCTCCACCACCGCCACCGTCAACATTTACGTTTACAGTGACACCAACTGTTGGTATGAACTTTAATGTTCCTCAAACCTATGGAGATGTATGTTATTCGTATACTATACAATGTACAAGCGGAAGCGGTACAGTTACGGTACAAGAAACTAGTCGTCCAACAGCTTGGGCAGTACTAGTTGACGGGAAAGGCAGCAGTAATATCGACAGTGGATATGCTACTCAAAACTATTCACTGGTTACAGGTCAAACAGTTATGGTTAATCTTTGTATTAGACCTTTGACAGTTGGTAGTGGTTCAGGCTCGTTTACATTCCTTAAAGCTGAAGGCGACGGACAAGTATTTAGGCGTTCATGGACTGGCGTTAACAGATCTTCGTAATTTATACGCAGTTTTTTAAAACGATAAATATCGTATAGAGGATTGATAATGCCAAATAGTGTACTAGCGACTAGATTTAACAATTTACAAAATAGAATAAGGACAGTCCTTGGTACTTCGTTGTCTAGTAATCCACAGTTTGGTTATGGGCAATCGTACAGTTCAAGTACTGTAACTGGCGACTATGATGTAAACACTGTCAACACTGATTTAATTTCCCCTCAAGAATACGAAACTCTTTATAGAGATATTATTAGAGCAAGAGTACATCAAATAGGAGGTACATTTTCACAACTATCAACACCAGTTGGTAATTTTGATTTAAACGGAACAAATGCAGATAAAATTGAAGAAACTTATATTACATATTTAGAAAATGTAATGACTTCTATTGAACAAGATAAGTTTGAAATAGATTCTAGTCAGTACAGCGTTATACCTTTAACCGATATTAATAATAATTCTATAGATGTTGAAAGACCTGAAGCGCAAGGTTCCTGGAATGGTATTTTAAGTCATATATTTAAGGTAACTTTTAATACAGCACAACAACGTAGGCATTTTTTTAATGCAGGTGGTCAAATTAGACTCGATGCAGGACTAACTTGGGCATTTTCTCAAAGCAAAACTAATGACTGGAAAAATCTACTAAGTGGAATGGGTTCTGTTAGATTTAGTGCTAGTGGATGCGATAGTTCGTTAGGTGTTGGAAGTCCTACGTCTATAGGTAATTATCAACTTACATCTTCTTATCAATTAGTGTATAGACAATCAGGAGCACTGTACAGTGGTAGCTATTATGAAGTATATGCTCTTGAACTTTCTAGCAACGAAATTCAGTTTAGAATTTACTTTAAAGATACATCAACTGAAAACATAGACGAAGATGTATTTGGAACATTATTTAATAATATTAAAATAGCAGTTCCGAGCGGCTCAGTAAACATAGGCGGCACTCCAACAGACACAGTTGTAATAACAGATCTCCCGGTCGGGCAAAATGTTGCAGTCTTTAATGGAGTAGCACTGCCAAATCCACCAACTATTTCGGCATATTGGCAACCGTCTACAGTAAATACAGGAGTTGCTCAAACAGTTTACTGGACAACAACAAATTCTACATCTGTTAATTATTATATTACTAACCCAGACGGAACAATTGATTCGGGGACAGGATTATCTACTAGTGGAAATAGATCATATACTTGGTCTACAGCTGGAACATCGAGTGCTAGATTAACTGCTATTGGACCAGGCGGCTCTGCGATAACAACAGTTACAGGTACAGTTCAAGTACCAGTAGTTGTTCCTACATACAGTATTACACCTTCTGCAACCAGTCAAAACGAAGGTGCTACAATTACCTTTGTAGTTGACACTACAAAAGTAAACACAGGAACTACATTGTATTGGGCATTGGCTCCTATTAGTGGAAATATTATTGCTGCTGATTTTACTGATAATAAAAATCAAGGCAGTGTGCAGATTACGGGCTCTTATAATGCCGGTACTGCAAATATTCCAAGAACGTTAACAAACGATACGTTTACAGAAAGTACAACAGAGCAATACCAAATACATCTTTATACTGATTCTAGTTACACAAATAAAGTAGCTGAAAGTGCAACAGTTACTATAAATGACACATCTCAAAGTCCAGAAGTGTGGAACTTTACATCAAGTACCAATCATCCGAGCTTTAATAATGTAATTAACGAAGGTGTGTATACGCACACTATTAACATAACTACAAGTAATGTAGCACAAGGTACAACATTTTATTGGACAACAACTGGTACAGCATCCTCAGCAGATTTTACTGATAACAAAACTAGTGGAACAGGAACAATTAATTCATCAGGTACTGCTTCGATTGTGCGTAATGCAACAGCAGATTACATAACAGAAGGTTCAGAATCTTATACAATAAGCATATGGCGAAATGGTTATAATTCAGGATTACTTAAATCTGTTGATCCTATAGGCATTGCCGACACTACAGTTACTCCACCAGCATTGAATGCCCGATTTGATTCATCAAATATAACATCAAGTGTACAGCTTGGCGATAGTGTTACAGCATCTTGGACAACAACAAACGCTACTGATGTTGATGTAGTTATTAATTATCCAGATGGCTCTTTTGATAACAGCCTCACTAGTAGACCAGCTGACGGCAGTGTTACAATTTCTACATCGGGCAAAGGGCTTGGTACTTTATCGGTTGATTTAACAGCTAATCGTTCAGATCCAAACGGTAGTGATGCTAATACTTCATTATCTACTAGTGTTGTTGATGTTCCGCCGCCGCCTACAGGAAGCATATATTTTAGTCCATCTTCTATGTATCCTGCAGATGCTAATGCTAAAACATCATATCCTGATTCATCGACACTTTTTTGGAGTAGTTCTAATGCAACAAGTGTTTCGGTTACGCTGGATGGCTCCGCAATTAGTTCTAGTGCATCAGGTTCTTATGGCCCTATAACTTCTAATAGTAACGGAACTATAAATGCACTTTTATCATTATCAGGTGCCGGCGGCTCAACAAATATTCCTGCTACATTAACTGTTAATACAGCAGTGCCTAATCCGTCAATTACAACCCTATCGGTAACACCGTCGAATCCTACAATAGTTTATACAGGCGATAATGTAACAGTGGCGTGGAACACATCTAATGCTGATACTGCTACAATGAACGGCCCGGGATTTAGCACAGATGAATCGGTTGCAACTTCAGGGAGTAGAAGCGTAACGTCTAACAGTTCTGGATCTGCATCATGGGCATTAATTGCTGAAAACATAAGAAACGCTGATTCAAGAGGAGTTAGTAAAACCTTTACTCAACCAATTACACAAGCAACTTGGACACTATCAGTTAGCCCAACAACAGTTAATTTTAATGGTTCTGTTTCGGATCAGTTCACTTTCACAGTTACTGGTCCTCCAGGAGGAACAGCAAATTGGTCATGGTCTTATGATAGAGGACCTTATTCCGGATCTGGTTCTCTAACATTAGACTCTAATGGAAGTTTTAGCTCAACAGGTGTACATACTGACTATGGTAATTTTACAAATACACTTTCAAATCTTAGTCCTGACGCATATTCTCAAGGTTCTTTGACAACAGGACTAACAGTAAATCCACCAGTAAATTGGAGTATAGTTACTGATAAAACATCTTATGCAGTAAGTGGAATAGTACAATTTACTATTAATGGACCGCCACTTACTGCATTTAGTACATCTGCTGTAGGGTCCAGCACCACAAATGCAAGTGGTATAGGTTTTCAATCCGCGTCGTATAACACTAGAGGTAATAAAACTGTTACGCTATCTTCGGGAGGAACAGTCAGAGATTCTGTAGGATTTACGGTATACCAACCAGCTGCACTTACTGTTAGTATGCCGAGCACCGCAAGTATAGGCGGCTCTATTACAGGTACTTGGAGTATTTCAGGTGAAGGCGACGAAACAGGACTAGTTACACTTAAAAATCCAAACGGTCAAACAATTGGTTCAGACCGTATAACTACTTCGACAAGAAACGGAAGTATTCAAGTTGGCAATGTACAACCTGGAACTTATACAATGGAAGGGAGTGCATCGGGCGCCTATAGTAGTGATTCTGATTCAGATTCAACATCGGTTGGATATCAAATGTCTATGTCCATATCACCGTCTCTCTTTGAGGTCGGCGACACGTATACTGTTCAAATTACCGGCGGCGCTCCTTATGATACTATAACTTATAATACTAGTGGAACACTAATACCAAGCGGGGGTGCTTGGACAGCCGGCAGCGGAACAATTCAACTAGATGCAAACGGTAATTGGTCACTTTCAGGCGCACACACCGGCCAAGTTGACTTTACTTATTCTGCAAGTAGTTCAAATTCTGGATCTACAAGTGCAAGTGCTGTTTGTGCTAATAGACCAACTGCTTCAATTAATTGGTCTGGTACAGCAACAAATATCGGTGGCACAGCAACAGCAAGTTGGAGTTCAAGTAATGCTACTAGTGTATATGTTTCATTAACTGGTCCAAACGGAGTTCTTTATACTTCAACAAGTTCTTCTGGTAGTAGAGCTGTTACCTGCAACAATTATGGAATATATACTGCTACTTGTACTGCTAGTAATTCTTATTATCCTGCAAGTCCTGATGTAGCTTCAGATACATTTGATCTTGCGTATGTTGCACCTGCGCCTAGCGGATTAATTAACTTTGATGCAAATTCTTATACAGAAGGTGATTCAGCAGTTGCAACTTGGTCAACATCAAATACAACTACTACAGTGACAGCATATATGTATCGTGATGTTAATACGTTAGTTGCTTCTGGCAATGGTACATCAGGTCAATTAGTATTTGATACAGCAGGTTACCCAGGCGAAACTCTTACAGCAGTACTAGCACACGGCACTTCCACATTAGATACAGATAGTGCAACAATTACGGCAGCGCCAGCTGATCCATTTATTACGTTTACACCTTCAACTGGTACTAAAAACTCTACTACTTTTACAGTAAGTTGGGGTCAAAACGGTCCTACACCGGCTAGTACTTCGGTAACTTATGTAGGTCCGAACAGCGGCTCTGGAACTATTTCGTCGGCAAATTCGGGAAGCGTATCTCAAACACTAGGTCAATCAGGTACCTGGACAGCAACAATAACTTCAGATGGTATATCAAAATCTGCTTCTGCTACAGTTAATGAACCATCTAATATTAATGCAACTAGTTTAACTAGATCTCCAATTGCTGCCAATGCAAGTGCTATAGGCGAAAATATTTACTTTGAGTTTGCCACACAACCATCAAATGCCAACGGTAGTTGGTCTTTCTCGCAAGGTTCTGGAGTAGGCTTTGTTTCTATAACAATTAGTTCTGGATCTGCTACTGATAATGTGGTTGAAGTTCAAGCTACTGTTCAAGTTGTAGGATTTCCTAATCAATATAGATACGTTGTTGGCACTTGGACAAACGCTGATGGATCAACACTAAGTACTATTGCTATTATAAACTGGCAGGGCAGCGGCATACCATTATCCGAAGACGATTCCGAAGACGATTCCGAAACCTAAATAGTATTTGACAAAAGTGTATATTGATGTTAGTATAATAATATGGCTGATATCAATATAAACTATGACTTCTTATCAAAACAAGAACTAGAAACGCTTAATAATTATCTTCAAACTGATGCTCTGTGGGAAACAACACAAGATCATTGGTCTGGGCGTTTTATTAACTTCCAAACTATTAATGATAGTGACATTTCTACATTAGTTCAAGATATATCAAACCGAGTTAAAGACGTAGTAGAAAACTACGAAAACACTTCTGTAGATATTGAAACACTGCAATTAGTACGCTGGAGACCAGGCGATAAACTTGATCCGCCTCATGCAGATGCAGAACACCTTGATGGGTCTCCGCATCCTTATTCAAATAGACATTACAGTGCATTGATTTATTTAAATAATGATTTTA
>Ga0255751_10000620_pt1 | contig 33168 bp, 35 predicted proteins | sample 071ome_20_FD_179951 | JGI IMG/M metagenome (GOLD analysis project Ga0255751, IMG submission 179951) | Coastal salt marsh microbial communities from the Groves Creek Marsh, Skidaway Island, Georgia - 071412BT metaG (version 2) | ecosystem: Environmental > Aquatic > Marine > Intertidal zone >... | reverse complement strand
AGTTCACTTGGGATAGCCGCACAGTTTAAGGCCACGAAATCACCTTTTCTGCGACTTTCTTCATGCAGAGCTTCGGCAACGAGTTCCTTGCCCGATCCAGTCGGGCCAGTGACCAACACTGGTGCGTCTGAATCAGCCACCAGCGTAATCATCTTTTTCAATTCTACAGCTGGCTTTGACGTACCTATAATTCTATCGTCTATAGCTGTCATGTAGATACTGACCTCTGTCAAATACTCTCACTTGAGATTATCCTACCGTTTATTTCATTTCTAGTTACAATATAAGGGTGCAATAGAATAGTGACACGATAACATCATGCTGACTTCGTTAAAGAATTCATTTGGAAATTTGACAAAGTTTTTTGTTCGAAAAAAAATTCCTGATTTAAGTTACTTAGATGAGCAAGATTTATCGCGATTTAGTGAGCAGGACATAATCCTAGAAACGGATAATGAAATCCAGAAGTATTTACCTGATGTCTTGGGGCAAGCACTTGCTAGAACATGGATCGACCAAAGGTTTCTGGATGCTTTCTTTAACTATCCAACCGAGATACTCGAAAGAGGTGGTGTTTATCTTCCCGATAGAATTGATATAGAATTCGAGAAAGAGGAGAAAAGCAGACCGAAAGTCATAGTGTTTGAAAGGACAAAAACTGGTCGGCGAAAGCTGCTTGAGCTAAAATTAATCATGGTTGCTGAAAGATGATGAAGAATACTTTTTGCTTTTTAGTGGGTCTGTTGGTTGGCACCCAACTTGTTATGGCTGAATCGCATTTCAATGCCGAACAAGCTAATAAAGATTTCCGGCTGGCAGTTAAATCAATTGAGAACAAAAAATACAAAGACGCAGTAAAAATCTTTTCAGAACTTGCATCGCAAGAAATCCCTGAAGCCCAGTTCAATCTCGCATTGTTACTCTTTAACGGTTTGGGGGTGCCCAAGAATTATAAAGATGCTTTATTTTGGGCGTGGAAAGCACGATTGAACAATCACGAAACTGCACAACAGCAGGTAAATCAAATCATTGATATTATCACTCCGGAATTGCAGACAGCAGTCGCGGAGCAAATCATAGCTGAACTGGATAGGCTCGCAAGAACTGGAGACGAGCAGGCATCTCTGAAACTGGGCATCACATTCATCGAATTACTGGTTGAACCGAATTATCCGTCTGCATATGTTTGGCTGTCGATTGCGCAGGCTTACGGAATTGAGGAAGCGAGCGCACTTTTGTCTGATGTCTCAGATTTAATGGCTATCGAGGAAATATTGGTTCAACAAGACGAAACCAGTAAATTATTCTCGCAAATAAATAACTAATTTTTTGGGCTGATATTCTTCACAAAATCCAGCAATTTCAATTTTTTCTGAGAATGGTTGTCAATTTCTGTAAGCTGTTCACTAATACCTATAAGCAATTTTTGCATTTGCTCAGCTGTTTCAGGTATTTTCCCCGACGTGAACTCTTCAATTTTTTTGTCAATAAATACTAAGTTGTCTTGTAGTGTCTTGTCGTCAGTCACACCTGCAGAAACTAGTTCCTTCAGAAGTTTAACTAGTTTACTTTTATCATCATTTGAAAGCATTAGGATAGATCAGCCTTAACCGTCTTTTATGCTTTCGAACATTTTGCTGCTAATAGCATTCAAGTCAATTGGGTAACGCCCTTCGGATACCTTTTGCTTGATTTCATTAACTAGCTGAATGTTAATTGGTGGTTCACTTGACATTGATTTGACCTTGTCGGCCATCGACAATGCCACATCTACAGATGCCTCGGCAGTAGCCTGCTTTGCAGGCACAGCTGATCCCTGCGCATCCGAAATCGTAATACGCGATTTTTTTTGGTCGTGAACAGCGCCGGACCCAACATTCAGGTTCTGTCTGACTGATTCAACCATTTTAAAATCTCCTTTCGAGATCTTGTACGACGCGAACGTTCTACATGTTAGTCAGTGGAGAAACTTTTTTTTCACCTTTAACAACCACGCTCAGCACTTTTCCCGAATTTGTATTTCGCACTTTGATCATATCACCTCGTTGACCTGTTTCAAGAGCAATGGCGTTTGTCGTAATCGAAATATTTGCATTTACCGCCATTAACATTACTGTCTGTCCTTTTTGAACATCATAGACGAGTTCTAAATGGCGTGGTTTTATAATTGCGCCCCTGGATATGTTGAAGGTTGCCTTACGACCAACGATATCAACAACATCCTTAAAACTACCAGAAATATTCGCTGCAGAAATGTTGGTTAATTTTAAGTGATCTTCCGTAATCAACTCACCTTTTTTCAAATTTTTGCTTGCAATCACTGCTTGAAAAACATTTTCTTGCCCCTCGTCGTTGGCCTCATGCCCTACATTTGGATTAAACGTACTTCGAAGGATCGTGGACCAATTTTCTTCAGAACAAATAACTTTTACCGTTGTCCAATCGCCACCATCCAACGGTCTGAAGTCAAGTTGTTTTGAGCATGGGAAAAACGCCCTTTTGTCAGAAACTAAGAGTTCGAAATTAAGCCCTAAATTTTGAGTGGCGATCCTAACTTGCTCCTTTATCTGTGCGCCTTTAATTCTCTCGTCAGCAGCTACAGCAAATGATAGAAGAAAACAAAATGGAACAAATGTTACAATAATAGCGAAATAATTTCGCATCCCACTAACTCCCGCTGACAATGTTAATCTTCGCCAAATTAATATTAGAGAGGTCATCAATCTTTGAAACTAATTGTAACGAAGATGAATATTTTCCGAGTTTCTTTATTTTCAGAAATATATCTCTGCCCTTCGCATCTGTAGCAATTACCCAGTCGTCGGGCTTTATCCCTTCAGAAAATCCAAAATCAATAGAAATTTTTTCTCCAGAAACTTTGAGCTCGGGTTTAATGTCGATGCAATTTAGCGTTTCCACATGCATTTTGGTATGATCGAAAATAAACGAATGTAGTTCTTCTTCGGTAAGGCCCCAATTTTTACGACCACTGCCTAATGATAATTTTAAAAAGGTTTTATTTTCAATTTCAAATAACCTCTCTTTTGACGATGAAAACACAAGGTTGTTATTTCTGAAAGTTTCTATTTTTATAGACGAAACGATGAAGGTTTTCTTCGCAATGGGGTCATTTTTCAAAATATGATCAAATGATATGTCAATTCGCATCAAATATGTATCATCGGTTGGGACAGATTTTGTTAAAGTATAAAGCTGATTTGTATTGTTTGATGTTCCCATTTCATTAATGGAAGCCATTTTGGGCGAATGATTTGAAGACCGGATTTTGTTTAAAATCTTACTGTCATCAATCGTGGCCCATGCCGGCAACTTACTTGAGTTTTTTCTGATTGTTACTGCCGTTTTAATCCCATTAGTCGGCAATTTGAGGCAACGCGAACGAATGGTGTCTTGTCCTGCATTCGTGTAAATGAATGCTACATCTACATGGTAAATGCCGTTCTTTTTACTCTCATTTAAAATTTTATAATCCAATAAATGGACGTCAGTATAACTCTGGATTTGATCCACCAAAAGCTTGCCATTTTCAATCAGAGAGAAGCTCTTCAATTTGTTATTCGCGCTCAGCGTTAGTTTCTGTATCGCATTTTCCATCGCCCGATCGCGAAATGATATCCCATTAATTTCAGATGTAATTTTAGCTATGCCAGTGATTTTTTTGTGTTGTAACGTCGTCTCATCTGCAAAACTTGGGAAACCCCAAAACAAAAATAATAAAGCAGCCGCTCTTATGATTAGGTAAGTATTCATCTATCTTTACTAAAGTATCTAAATTAACCCATCACGATAAACTCTTATCAATCTGTTTATGTGTGTCTCGCTTACCGCGAGTTCTACTTGATAAGTATCATCACTCGTTGGTTCAATTCTTATTGTGCGTGCGCCGATTATGATGCCGTTCATTGCCGAAGCCAATTCGTCGGAGGTTAAAACAGCTTCTCCGATTGTTGTTTCACCTTGGATGCGAATTCCATGAATTTGCTCCGTTAAGCTACGATAGGCATCCAATTTCGCGGCACGCATTGCCATTAGGCGGCGCTGGTTAATATTTTTGGAAGGTTGGATAGAAACTGATGCGAAGCCGATTGCAGATATACTGGGGACATAAAACTCAGAAGTTTCTGCAGATCTTCGCTCTCCTAGTAGTGATTTCGTTGTATTAATCGCTGCTGAGGCATCTTGACCGCTCTCAGATTTAAGAGGTCGATTAACAAATGAAGTATTTCCGCAAGCGACCAAGCTAAAGGCCGCAGTAATAAGTAGTACGCTAATCTTTTTGCCAAGCATCAGTTGGTCCTCAATTCATATTGTGCGGGAGTGAGAGCAAATTCCATGCCAGATTTTCAACCCTCTCGCCTTGTGTTTGATATTTCAGAAAATGGACATAAGGCAGAAATGTGGATGGTACGGTTTGTGCTTATAATGGATGAGATTCGAAATCTTGCTGAAATAACTGCATGATTAGGAATATAAAACAATAGGTTAGCATTCAAAATGTTGACAGCTCGAAAAGGTGAATGAATGGACAGGCTGCAAACAATCGGATTTGGAAGTATCTCCCCAAAATTTGTCAATTCATTTTTGCCGTTTGGAATTATCGCACTCGTCGCGATGTTGGTACTCCCTTTACCAGTCGCACTTCTAGATACCTTTTTTGTACTGAACATTACCCTATCCCTACTAATTCTCATGGTTGCGTTGCATACGCGACGTCCTTTGGACTTTTCATCATTTCCTAATCTTTTGTTAATCGCTACCGTTTTGCGATTAGGCCTGAACGTTGCATCAACAAGAATTGTTTTGAAAGAGGGGCACACAGGACCAGACGCTGCAGGGCGAGTAATCGAAGCATTCGGCGAGTTTATTGTGTCGGGCAACTACGCAGTCGGACTTTTCGTTTTCTCTATTCTTGTAATTATCAATTTAGTCGTAATCACCAAAGGCGCGGGTCGAGTTTCAGAAGTTTCAGCACGTTTCACTTTGGATGCTTTGCCAGGTAAGCAGATGGCGATTGATGCAGATATGAATGCTGGAATTTTAACCCCTGAAGAAGCAAAAGAACGTCGAGCAGAAGTGGCGAAGGAAGCTGATTTTTATGGTTCAATGGATGGTGCATCAAAATTTGTGAAAGGCGATGCGATAGCTGGTATTTTAATATTGGTGATTAATGTTGTCGGTGGCTTGATAATAGGTCTGTTACAACATAGTTTGCCAGTTTCTGAAGCTGCACAGGCATACGTTCTTCTCGCTATAGGCGATGGCTTAGTTGCACAAATTCCATCTTTATTACTCTCGATTGCGACGGCCATTATCGTTACGCGGGTTTCATCAGCTGAAAATATGTCCGAACATATTTCATCACAAATTAATGTATCGGCAGCATGGATCCCTACGAGCCTAGTTGTATTCACGCTGGGGCTGATCCCGGGCATGCCCAATACACTGTTCATCACCTTTGCAGCTATTGCTGCGTTTTTAGGTTTTTACGCAAGGAAAAACGAGAATTCAGAGGAATTGGTTAACGAAGAAACTGAGAAAGATAACGATGCTGATACTGAAAATTCCTTTGATGTAGCCGCAGTAACAGACGACTCGAAAATTTCACTGAATATCGGGTTTGGCTTGGTGACACTTGTATCAGAAGCTGATGCCAATAGCTTGGTCCCCAGTATTACAAAATTACGCAAAGATACGTCTAAGAGATTAGGTTTTGTTGTGCCGGGTATCAGAATCCGCGATGATGTAGATTTAGAGCCATCTCAGTACCAAGTAAAAATTGGCCAAAAAATTGTCGCCGACGATACAGTATACTACGATAAAATTCTCGCCATTCCTGGTGACGATACCCAGATGTCAATAGATGGTATAGAAGTGAAAGATCCAGCGTTTGGAGTAGATGCAATCTGGATTGAACCAATATTGGAGCAGGATGCCAAAGCAAATGGATATGTGACGATCGATCCGACTTCAGTCATCATTACTCATATTGGACAAATACTTACGAATTATGCAGCAGATCTTCTGGGACAAGATGAGGTACAAGCTCTCTTGGATAAATTGGAAGAAACACAACCTAACTTGGTACAATCAGTTGTTCCAAAAATTATTCCGTTACACCAACTCTCAAAAATTCTCCAAAATCTATTGGATGAAACAATTCCAATTTCGGATTTAGGTGTCATTCTCGGGGAATTAGCGTCTATGAACGTACAGAAAATGACAAACGAAGATATGTCTGAAGCCCTGAGACCCAAACTTGTTCCATTGTTGATACAAAAACTAAGTAAGTTTAAAGATACATTACCGCTGCTTACTCTGTCTCCTGACCTGGAACAGTTAATCCTCACATCTGTACGCCAAAACCCGGACGAAAAAATGCTCTTGATAGATAGTAGTTTGGCTAAAAAGATACTTTCGAGCTTGAATGAAATATCAGAAACACTGAGTTCGGAAAACAAGGCTTCATTCTTAATTGTTGCTCCGCAGATCAGAAAACATGTGTCAAGGTTCATAAGGGCACAATTACCTGCAATAAACGTTCTAAGCTTTACGGAATTGCCAGAAAACCGTAGTGTAGAAATTGCTTACACTATCGGAGCGAATGAGCAGAGTGAATAAAAACTTTTATCGGAGACGCGTAGATGGCGAAAATAAAAGTTAAAGCACCAGATAGTGCTACTGCAATGGAGGAAGTGATAAGACGCTTGGGCGTCGATGCACTCATTGTGTCGACGAAAAGTGTTGACGGTCAAATTGAAATGATTGCTACCGATGACAATCAAACAACTGACTCCGATTGGGTTAGGACCAACGGAAGTTCAAAATCAAATGAATTTAAGAATTTTGCCGATGTTTTAGGCATGAAAGTTAGTGAATTCGAACACACTGACAAGGAAGATCAGCAAAGAATTCAGTTCGATCCAAATGCTGCATTAGAAAAAATTCATAAAGAACTTGATGCTATTAAGAGCTATTTATCAGAGACGACGCTCGACAACGATCAAAGAAATGACTTGTTTGATCCATTCACTGTGGTGGGTATGAGTGAAGGCATTAAGAAACAACTAAAGTCTGTAGACTTGGGAGATAATCCCTCTGAAGATAAAATTTCAAAAACTTTGGCGAAAAGCCTGGTAATGGGAAAAAATGAAGATTTTGAAAATTCGGATATTTTCTTTGTTTGTGGATTGCCCCGTTCTGGAAAATCAGTATTCATTAAAAAATACATTGAGTTTCAGAAAGAAAAACACCCTGATCTAATTTTCAAAGTGGCACCCGATGTCAAAAACATAAATGATTACAAAAATATCGCAAAAATGGTGTCATCAACCAAAAATGCAAACCAAATTGGATCCAACAAAGTCATTGCCGAAGTTGACGATTTGGATCAATTAGAAGCGAACCTGTATAGATTTAAATTGGAAAATCCAACTTTAAAATTTTGTGTAATCAACATTGTAGAAGTTGGTAAAAGCTATGATTTCCTAGTAAAAAATATTAGAGAAGCGAAATTCGAAAACGAATATTTAGTTATATCTAAATTGGATCTTTGTGACATAGGCCTGCCGGAAATAAGCGCGCTGATAGAGCTTGGTCACAAATGTCTATTTTTTTCTGGGACGCCAAGTTTGAAAGATGGCTTGTATTATTCAAGGGTAGAGCAGATTGCGGCACACATTGGAGCGCTAATTAATAGAAAAAAGGGCGCGTGACATGGTGCGGACATTAGCTTTTTCGAGTGGCAAAGGTGGCGTTGGAAAGACGTCGATATCGGTTAACTGTGCTCTCCTCCTGTCAATGCAAGGGCATCGTGTTGCACTACTGGATGCAGACTTTGGTATGGCAAATTCTCACATCATGTTGGATCAGAAAATTGATAAGACCTTGCAAGATGTATTGGAAAACAAAGCAAGTATCCAGGATATAGTATGTCAAACTTCGCATGGCCTTAAATTAATACCGGGTGGATCTGGTGTCATCGAGTTGCTGAACTTAAACAGTACCAAGAGATGGGAGATCATACGCACTGTTTCATTGCTTCAAGACGAACTCGACTACCTCATTGTTGACACACCTGCGGGCGGTTCAGATGCAAGTATTGAATTTGCAGCAGCGTGTGACAGCTTAATGGTCGTTTTGGTGGGGGAGCCGACAAGTTTCATGGATGCTTACGCTTTTATAAAGGCAATATGTTTAGAAAAAGACTACAATAAAATTTCAATATTGGTAAATCTTGCAGCATCAGAAAAGTCTGCCCTGAACAGTTTTGATAGCTTCAAACAAATTGTAACGAAGTTTCTAGATGTTGAGCTGTCTTTCGCTGGGTGGCTACCAGACTCACGAACACTAAAGAATTCAATAATTTCCAGAAAGCCAGTCGCCTTGAATAGTAAAGGCGAGGACCGGCAATTAATCCAAAATTTTAATAAAATTACGAAGCACATTTCCTCAATGGGTATTCAGTCAGCGAGCGGAATAAAATTCTTTGGTGAATGAGATTTTGCAAATGAAACATGGATATTCATATCATAAAGATAATAAGGATGAGCTTATTAATGAAAATCTAGAACTCGTAAAGCGTATTGCCTATTATTACCGTGGACGAGTAGGTAAAATCATCGAAATTGAAGATCTACTGCAATTGGGTATGGTAGGTTTAGTGGAAGCGGCACATAATTATTCTCCTCAAAATGATGTCCCCTTTGCCTCTTATGCCAAACTTCGAATTAAGGGAGCGATCGTTGATTATTTACGAAAATCTTCAAATCTTTGCCGTGGTACGATCAGGCGTAAACAGGATTACGAACGAGCCAAGCGCACTTTAGAGAAAAAACTTAATCGCGATCCCTCTGCTGAAGAAATTGCAATTGAACTTCAGGTGGAGGTTGCTGAGCTATCGAAATGGAAACACGATTTTGCTGTCAGCCAGCACAAGAGTATAGACGAAGCCACGGAGGCTTACGGAGACTTTCTATTTTCTATGGAAATATCTGTTGAAGAGAAAATATTCAATGGACAATTAAAACAACTTTTGAGGGAAAATCTGACGAGCCTCAATCAGCAACAATTGATGGTTTTACAACTCTATTATGTTGATGAATTAAATGTTTACGAAATAGCTGAAGTCCTATCGGTAACAACAGGAAGGGTGTCGCAAATCAAATCTGCTGCTGTTAAAACCCTCCGAAATTTAATTGAAACTCAAGTTAATGACTAATTTTGCGTCAAGAAAGAAGAAAGAATTCTCATTGCAGCTGACAATTCTTAGTTCTGAAATCGTAAAAAGTTCTCTGTCTGAGGACGCGCAAATTGCAATATCGTTTTCCGCATCAGAATTACCAAAATTCAATGGGAGTTTATACGTAGCGAATAAAGTTCACGATATTGGCCCAATCGGATTTATGAAACGGGAAAATAAACGGCCCGTCATCAATGCAATGATCAGTGTTTCCGATAGTATTTTTTCAGAACTGTTTACACTTTTGCAAAATACTCCTCCCAGAAGCGCTTCATTATACTTAAGAACAGGTGATACGAAAAACTTTGTCAATTTGGACACAAAAAGCCATGATGGATGTGAAGTTCTAGAAGTTTACGATTTAGGTTGGCGATATCCATTAGTCTGATATACAGATTTTAATTGTTATTCGCGTATGACTATTCGGAAACGATTTCTGCCTTACCGTCTGCAACGAGCTTATCCGCTTGTTCGGAGGTTACAGTAACGACTGTCCCTTTCAAAACTTTGTGCCCATTAACGCTTGTGTTTTTCAGGATCTCTATTTTGACATCTTCAACAGAGTGTTCAACGTCGTCATCAAACAAATTATCGATTGCGCTGTCCTCGGCCTCTTCATAATCCTCGAATATATCGGTATTTTCGACTTCGCTAATTGAATATATGTAAGGATCATGCAGAGCTGAATGAAGTTTATTCCTTAATATCCAGCTTTTAGCACTCAATAAAGCGAGCCTAGTATGTTTCTTTTTCTCCTTTATGAGACGCTCATTCACGTCACTTAATGCATCTTGAAAGGATAATTCTCCCATTTCTTGAAGAATTTTGTTTCTCGCAATGTTTACGGAAGATTGGCTTTCATCACGCATTTCAATAGTTCCTCTACTTTGGCACGCTACTTGCAATATTCGAACCAAACAACCTTTGCAGTGAGTATAATAGTGAAGTCAATTCAAGGCCATCTTCAGTTTCATTCAGAAGCGCTAGCACTTAGATCGCAACGAAATGAGATACTTGCGTCTAATATCGCCAACGCCGCCACACCGAACTTTAAAGCAAAGGATTTGAAGTTTGAGGAAATGATGCAAGTAAAATTAGGTCTTGGCGAACTCAAAGTGACTGACCAAAGACATTATAGTGTTTCAATCGGCACCAATGACGAAGGTATCGGATTTAGGCAAAATGTTACCCCCTCACAGGATGGTAATACTGTAGAATTGCATGTGGAGCAGATGCAGTTTTCTGAAAATGTGATGCGCTATCAAACTTCATTAGAGTTCTTGAACCGAAAAATAGCGGGTCTGACGTCTGCGATAAAAGGTGAATAAAAATGTCTGATTTGAAGAACATATTCGACATTGCAGGTCGCGGAATGTCCGCGCAAATGCTGAGACTGAATACGGTGGCCAGTAATTTAGCGAATGCTCGTTCAGTTGCTTCAAGTGAGGAGGAAGCTTATCGCGCGATTAAACCTGTTTTCAGTACGCTTTATGCGGATGATTTAGAGAAATCAGGGGTAGCGTCAGTTGATGTGGTTGACATCGTGGCGGTCGATCGTCAGCCGGACAAAATATATCAACCCGGACATCCGAAAGCTGATGAGGATGGTTACATATATATGGCCGCCGTGGATACAGAGGAAGAAATGGTCGAGATGTTAGAGGCATCTCGACAATATGAAAACAATGTCGAGGTCGTTAGCACTTTAAGAGGGTTAATGATGCGCACAATTGGCATGGGTAAATAGGAGTAATTATGTCAACGATCGATCCAAATAGTTCGCAGGCCGCAATTTTTGAGAAACTTGGCATATCGCAAGTTAAAGAAAATCAAACGGCCAAAAAAGATACATTAGGCCAATCTGACTTTTTGCGCCTTATGACCACTCAATTACAAAATCAAGATCCATTCGCACCCATGGATAACGGTGATTTTATTGCGCAGATGGCACAATTTTCAACCGTGACTGGTATTGATGAGTTGAATAATTCCATGAAGTCACTGGTGGAAGAATTTGATCAAGCTCGTATCGCGACGGCATCAAACCTACTCGGACATTCTGTGCTTGTACCAGGAAATATCGGCAATCCAGATGAAAAAGGTGAATTGCACGGTGTTCTTGATCTTCCGGAAAGCACTTTCTCAACAGAGATCAAATATTTAGATTCGATTACCGGTGATGTTTTGTACACCGCAGACCTAGGTCCGAGATCCAAAGGCTTAGTGGGTTTTTCCTGGAACGGGTTTTCTCAGGAATTCATTGATGAAGGCAGAAGTGTTAAAATTGAAGCGACCATCGATACTGGTGCTGGGCCAGAACAACTCAGTCCGTCCATTTATTCACGCGTTATTTCAGCGTCTGTGGGATCGGGTGAGCAGAAGCAGGTGATGCTAAATATTGAGAATTTTGGGGAAATAGACGTTTCTACAGCATTAAATTTCCGCTGATTGAAGTGAATTTTGGTACGGATCTTGCAGTGATCCATGGAAGCGAAGACTCTTACAGGAGATAAAAATGTCTTTTTATACAGCACTGACCGGCTTAAAGGGCGCTCAAACTGATATTTCAACAACCTCAAATAATATTGCGAATGTTGGTTCATCAGGGTTTAAGAAAAGCCGATCTGAATTTGGCGACATATTTGGGTCATCACCGCTTCAGACAAATGTGGTTGGGCAAGGCACGATTACAAAGTCAATCACACAGCAATTTTCTCAAGGTAGTATTTCTCAGTCCACAAATACTCTCGATATGGCTATTTCGGGCCAAGGGTTTTTCGCATTGAAATCAACAGGCAACCCCGGTCAGGTTGTATACACGCGTAATGGTGCGTTCAATGTGAGTGAGAGCGGACAAATCGTTGATAGTGCAGGTCAGGCGCTTCTCGGTTATCCAGTAGACAGTGATGGAAATGTTTCTGATAAAACTTTGCAAGGCGCTCAAAAGCTCACATTGAAAGCTGATTATGGTGAGCCAAAGGTAACAGAAAATATTTCGGTAGGCGTTAACCTTCCAGCTAGTGCCAAAGTTATTCCAAGCGATATTGAGTTTAATCCAAATGATCCCGAGTCTTACTCTGCATCATCGTCGGTAACGATTTTTGATGGTGCCGGAAACCCAAAATCGGCAACAGTTTTTTATATTAAAACACAAGATCCAACTGCAACTGATCAAACATACAAATATGACACCAAAATGTATGTAGACGGAGTGGAACTTTTACCAGAGCTAACGAGAGCTACTGATGAAAAAGGTAATGCACACTTCATTGATAAATTTGGACAGAAAACAATAAAGCCGGAGGACACTGGATATATCCTAGAAGGCAAAGGGTCGCCCCTTTATCGCGCAGATGACCTAGGTCTAGCCGTAGAGTCCACTCCGGCAACGATTACTGGTCAATCTTTGTCTGCATATTTGGGTGATGGAAAAACGGTAGAGATCGTAACGGACCCAATGTTGTTTGCAAAAACAATGGAGTATCAGGAGCTTAAGGGAGTAGAGAATCCAACACCAGGGACTTTTTGGGGTAAGGATTTTCTCCTCGTAGATGTTGATAAAAGTGGACCTGTCTCAGTCGACATTCCACCGGGCACATACAATGGGACACAGCTGGCCGCCGCTGTGCAAAACGCGCTGCGTGATGCATTTGGTGACGATAAGCAAATCCAGTTAACAGACGACATCGATAATTCGTTCACGATTGATTTGAAGGTTCCAGCTGGAGACGGAAAGGCTAAAGGTTTAACCAACCCGATTACTGTTGATTTGCATGCAGCTGCTGGCTCGATAGCTGCAACCGCTGATGAAGCAAAGGCCGGATTGTCAATGGATCGCTTCTTGGTACACGCCCAACGTCTTTTGACAGACGCGATGAATGCTTACATCCAAACAGATGGTGCAATTGGAGATGATGTGACAGCGGCTGCTAATGAATTGAACGTAAGCGGCCGTATGTTCAAAAAAGAGGTTGGGGCTGTGATCGACATGTCGCAACCAATGCCGACGGCTTCTGACGTAATTTCGTTCGAGCATACAAACCCTCAAGTTAGTGGGGGAGCAGCCGTGACACGATATTTGGCTTACTCAAATGTTGAATCTACTCCAGAGATCAAAGCCTATGACGTAGCCACAAATGCCGTCCTTGCTAATATTACAAAAGACGCTGACACTGGCTATCTTAAGGTTACGATCCCAACTGCTGAATTAAACGGGGTCACTGATTTAGAAGTACTTCGTTTTCAACAGAATGCTGTCGATGGTGATTCCCAAAAATTTATTGGTGAAGTGGGGACAGATGAAATCGCAATCAGGAGTTCTGTAGTTGACGGTGCTAATACTGTATTTTTACTCAATCACCTTGTAGAAGACGACAATATTGTAAATACCGGTAACGCTGGAGAAGCCGCTATAAAAATTCTTGGTAAACCTTCAGATTTCGTAGAGGCCTACTTCGACGACACCAAAGGTTTGGTTGAAGGTGTATCTGATGTATTTTACTCTAAACAACTCGTCTTACGCGAGATCCAGAAAGCGGCACAAAGAACCACCGCAACTGATGCTGATAATTCAGGTGCAGCGTTTGGTACGTTTGCAGCGGTAGCGCCTGGATCGAGTCTTCTCGCGGAGTTTGGACTTGACGCTAATGGTGGCACGGAGTCAATCAATTGGATCGATGATCGTGACCCAGCGATCCGAATTGGGTATGATGAAACCAATCAAAGATTGACTTTTGATGGTGTCAGTTCTCAATTGGGTAAGGGCGTTGGTATAGGCTTTGATTTATTCACTGTTTATAGTAAAAAGCTCGACTCGGGCGAAAACGGACTAGGCATTGAAGCGTTTGGTAACAATAAAGAAATCGACCTTAAAACCGAAGATATCCTTTACGGAAAAGCATTGGTGCCGAATGGTCCAGAGGTTCGCGTTGAAAATAAAAGATACGGTATGGAAGTTGAGTATGATACCGTTCAAACTCAATTTGTCATCCGCAGTGGAACCACTGGTGAAGCGCTAAGAGCAAATTCTGCGGTTGGCGTTACTGAAGCGCAAAACGAATCCAGTGTAGCTGTAGGTAGATATGCTTTAACGGAAACTGGTGCGCGTGATCAAACAGATGACGCCGAATATGCATTTAACAAAATTGGCAAGGGCACCGCCCAAATCCTTGGTTTCCCAAGAGATGGTATTGAGGGTTATGAGGAAGCGACTGGGCTTGTTTCCAAACCCGCAGTTGCTGTCGGCGGGGAGGCACTAATGAACATGTCACAGGCATTCACGATATCCGCCTTAGGTGGTGAAAATATCGTAAATGTTGTCGTAGACGGCGTTAGCGCGTCAATCGTTATTCCTGAAGGCAACTACAAAGGGACAACGCTGGCTGCGGAATTGCAGACACGAATTAACAATATGAAAAACCCAGTGTCTGGAGCTTCGGTCGGTGGTGTTAAAGTGACCTATGACTCTGATAAGAATAATCTGACTTTCACGACGGCAACAACGGGTGAGGGGTCTACCTTGGCTATCAACGGAGCGCTTCGTTTCGGTTTGAACGATGTTCCGTTAGGACTAGGGGAAACTGCTGAAGTCCGTCAACCTGTACAAGCAACAGATGAATTGGGGCGCCCTCTGTATATCTCGCCTACGGGTGAAATTACAGCTAACAATCAAGATTTTGCTGATAATATGGTGCAGGATTACTATCCTCTATATCTTGATGAAGGCGAACTCACTTTTGACATGGACGGCAATGTCGTCAGTCCGATTACGAAGGTGGATTATCTGGGTTTATTGAAACCAATCGGAATGGACTTTTCTAAAATCACTCAGCTTGATAAGCCGTTCTCTGCAGATGGGCTGGTACAAGATGGATACGCCGCCGGGCGCTTGACAAATCTTGAGATAGACAATTTCGGCAATGTAAATGCTGGCTACTCAAACGGCCAGAATGTTGCGCTTGGTAAAATAATTGTTGCTAATTTTGCAAATAACAGCGGATTAAAACAGATTGGTAATTCTAGTTTCTTGGCGACCGAGCAAAGTGGTGAGCCAGAGTTAGGGGAGGCAGCGTCTGACGGCTTTGGCCAGATATTATCAGGCTCCTTGGAGCGCTCTAACGTAGACATCACGGAAGAACTTGTAAATTTGATAACGTCTCAACGAAATTATCAAGCTGCGGCAAAGGCTATTGAAACGTCTTCAAGTATGACGCAGACGATCATTAATATTCGTAGCTAAATGGTAGGATAGTAAGTAAATGGACCGCTTAGCCCAGACTGCCCTGAGTGCCATTCGTCAAATGAAAGACACTAAATTTGATCTGGCACACAACCTGTCAAATGTGAATGTGCCAGGTTTTAGGCGTGATTTGCCGAACGAAGGTAATGCTGCATTTTTACAGGAACTTGATAAAGTTTCGGCAAAGGCTTTGCCATTGGAGGTAGATAGGCGGTCCTTTTCATTTGAGGCTGGGCAATTACAAAGCACCGGCGTGAATACCGATATTGCCATCTTGAATGAAGGTTTTTTGTTTATTTCACCTGAAAATGGAGAGATCGCGCTCTCTAGACGGGGTGATTTAGGGGTTAACGCGGAAAATCAGCTGATAAATGGAGCTGGTGATTTTGTATTGTCTGACGGACTAGCCCCAATTGTCTTGCCCGAATTCGTTGACTTTAGCGTTACTGATATTGGCGAAGTGCTTGTGCAGCAACCAGGTGCATTAGATGGGGATTTCACAAGCGTTGGTTTTATTGGATCCACAACTTCAGAGCTTGATCAGCTTGTTAAAAGTCTGGATGGCAATATTCGAAAATCTGACGGAACAGTCCCTAATCCTGATCAAACAGCTCAATTTGGTCAGGGTTATCTCGAAAGCTCCAATGTTTCGGCAATCGAGGAGTTAATAAATAATATTGATATGCAACGCCAATTTGAGATCAACATCAAGCTTATTAAGAAAGCAAGCGAATTGGATAGTGCAGGCTCAAAATTATTGAGCCTCCCCACGTAAAAGTTTGATTGGCACAAATATTGCTCCCCTTATTTAGTACAATAAAGGGTCAAAATAATGTCAACATCAGCGATGCACGTAGCTAAAACAGGCCTGACAGCTCAGCAATATAAAATGCAGGTTATTGCGAATAATCTGGCAAACGTTAACACGACAGGTTTCAAACGTGATCGTGCAAATTTTGAGTCTTTGTTTTATCAAATCGTGAAAAATGCGGGTTCTCAAACCGCTGATACGACATCCATGACTTCGCCTCTCGCAGTGGGTACTGGGGTAAAAGTAGTTAGTACGCAAAAATTGTTCACACAAGGTGGCTTGGTGAGCACAGATAACCCATTAGATCTAGCAGTGGATGGTAAAGGTTTCTTCCAGGCACTGCTTCCCGACGGGAGATTGGGATACACTCGTTCTGGGATATTGTCTCGAAATGCAGAAGGATTGCTGACAACGACCAGTGGATATGTATTGCAACCACAGATACAGATACCTGCAGACGCGACGAGTATTAACATTGCAAAGTCCGGCATTGTGAGTGTGACGACACCTGGTAATGAATTGGGTCAAGAAGTTGGTCAAATTTCTTTAGCAAATTTTAGTAACCCAAGAGGACTGACTCCAATCGGAGAAAATTTCTTTGTAGAATCTGCAGAAAGTGGTGTCGCACAGCTTGGTGCTCCGCTTGACGGTGGATTTGGCAAAGTCCTTCAAGGCTACGTTGAAACTTCAAACGTAAACGTGGTGCAACAGTTGGTTGACATGATTGAAACACAACGGGCCTACGAGGTGAGCTCAAAATCTATAACGGCTGTTGATGAAATGATGCAGTTCATCTCAAGAAATTTGTAGGTGAGTTTATGACGCGTATTCTGTTTATCTGTATGCTTGCATTAGGTGGGTGTGGAACTTACGTCGAAGATCGTCGATCAATCGATTATGCGCCAGTTTATGCTCCAGACATTCAGCAAACTGAGGAACCAAGTTTTGGTGGTATCTACACGTCGAGCAAGGGCACGTTGTTCGCTATGGAGGGTCGCGCTAATAAAGTTGGTGACATATTGACTGTAGCATTTGCCGAAAGCTTTCAAGCGACTAAGTCTCAGAACGCAGCGACATCTCGATCAACCGAGTCAGCAATAACGCTTCCTTCGGCATTGGATAAAGCTGTTCCGGGATCCAGTTTAAGTTCAGATTTTTTGAGTTCTAGTGGGGAAAATACCTTCTCAGGCTCTGGTTCCACGGCGCAATCTAATTCCCTAACTGGTTCTGTCTCTGTTCATGTTGTGAGGGTCTTTCAAAACGGAAATCTGGAGATACTTGGCCAAAAAAAATTAACACTTAACAACGGCGATGAGTATATCCGCGTTTCAGGGATTGTACGTCCACGAGATATATCAGCGGATAATGTTGTTCAGTCAGATCGCATCGCAAACGCCGAGATAAATTATGTTGGTGCGGGTGACATAGCTCGGACAGGTAAAAAAGGCTGGTACACAAAATTCCTTGAAACAATAGCTCCAATTTAGGCTGATATGTTGATGCATCTTTTAAGAAAAATAATACTTTTGCTTGTTATACTTGTTTCCACGAGTGCAGCGGCCGACCGAATAAAGGATCTGACTTCCCTTGCCGGTGTGCGGACAAATCAGCTTGTTGGATATGGCGTTGTTGTAGGCTTGGCGGGTACAGGTGATGGAAACACAGGAATAACTCTTCAATCGATGCAATCACTTGTATCAAGATTTGGAATAACATCAGATCTTGGGGGATTTAATGGTGACAATGCTGCTGCGGTAATGATTACTGCAGATCTTCCTCCGTTCACGAAACCAGGACAGGCTATTGATGTAACCGTTTCGACCGTTGGTGGAGCAGAGTCTCTTAAAGGTGGCACACTGTTGATGTCTCCGTTGCTTGGAGCGGACGGAGAAACTTATGCGATTGCGCAGGGGAACGTCGTTGTTGGTGGACTTGGGGTTGAAGGTGGCGATAATTCGTCTTTGACCGTCAACATACCCACAGTTGGTAGAATACCCAGAGGAGCGACGGTTGAGCGTCTGGTATCAACGGAGTTCCTTAACGCAGACTATGTCATCTTAAATCTACATCAAGGCGATTTCACCACTGCAAATAATGTCTCAGATGCAATTAATGAGACCTTTGGAGAAGGCACCGCAGTTCCTTTGGATAAAAATAGTGTCCGCGTAGTTGCCCCCAACGATCCAACAAAAAAAGTCAGCTTTGTTTCTGTTTTAGAGAATATTGATGTAGTTCGCAGTGAACCGCCAGCTAAAATCATCGTGAATTCGCGCACTGGGACACTTGTGATTAGTGGGAACGTGAAAGTTACCCCGGCGGCGGTATCTCACGGGACGCTTTCTGTAAAAGTTAATGAAAATGTAAACATTGAGGGCGGAGACGCGATTGCCATTGGAGATGGTGCACAAGCCAATGCAGGTGCCCAAGCGGTTCAAGATACGGAGATTATTGTCGAAGAAGAAACAGCCAAAGCATTTTTGTTTGATGCCGGTGTTTCGTTAAATGAGTTAGTGGATGCCATAAACGCGGTAGGTGCTACACCTTCTGATTTAGTCGCCATACTAGAAGCCTTGAGAGAGGCCGGTGCACTGAATGCGGAACTAATAGTGATTTGAGGTTTTTATATGACAAATCACCTATATTTGAACCTTCATTCTACAAACATCACTCAAATCCAAACTGCAAAAGATAATTCTGCGGTCGATAAAGATTTGTACAAAGTCGCTGATCAGTTCGAGGCAATCTTTATTGAAAATTTACTTAAACAAGCACGTGAGAGTAAGTTGAGCGACGGATTATTTGATAACAATCAAGATGATAATTTCGTTGAAATGTTTGATAAAGAATTGGCTAATACTTCTAGTAAGTGGGTCGATATAGGTATTGCAGACACGATTATAAGGCAGATGTCTGGAAAGATTTCTGAGTCTGGGTCATGAGCGATATCTACTCCATAGCAAAATCGGGGTTAAAGGCCTACCAAGAAGGCCTGGCGACCACCGGACAAAATATCGCTAATGTTGGCAATGATGCGTATTCTAGAAGAGAAGCCGCAATCACTGAGCTTAAGGCTGGAGCGACAGATGTTTTACAGATCTCAGACAATATAAGTTTTGGCGTAAAAGTTGATGGTATAACACGCGCATTTGACCAATTTATTGAGTTTCAACTTCATAATGCAAAATCAAATTTTTCATTTTCAGAATCTCAAACGCAAATTTTCAACAGATTAGAGAAGATCGTGCGCCCAGATTCCGGAAGTGTGTCTGAAAGAATGAACGAATTCTTTACTTCTGTTTCTAAATTGTCACAGGATCCATCGGAGCTTGCTGGTAGATACGAAGTTATTGATGCAGCAAAAGCCACTGCGCATTCTATTCGATTAGTGGCGCAAGGAATAGATGATTTAAAAACAGTCTTGAATGAAAACCTCAAGGCAGACATCCGAGACGCGAATGCTTACGTGACCCAACTTTCCACCGTTCAAAAAGAATTATTGGGAAACAAAAATCCCAGTGGTGTTCGTAATGATCTTCTTGATCAACGAGATAACCTTCTAGCAAAATTAAGTGAAATTATTGAAATTAAAGTGCAGTATAAAGATGGTGGAGAAATTGAGGTTCTTGCTGGTACTGAAGGGCAGGGCCAACAAATTGTATCAGGGTTCGATACTCAGACTTTATCGGTCTCCCAGATTGGAAATACAAACAAAATTTTCATTGGTAAAAATCCAAGTGATCTAGGAACAAAGGTGGAGGTCACTTCGGGAAAAATAGCGGGTTTGATGTCTGCTGATTTTTCATTGGGACAAACGAAAGCTGCGTTGGACGCATTGACGGACAAATTCGTAACAGAGATTAATGAAGTTCAAATGACGGGCGTAGATCTAGATGGTAATATCGGACAACGCTTATTTACATTAGATGCAACGGAAATTTCAAAGAGATCTGAGCTTGGTAGCGAAGTTCAACTAGAAATTTTTGGTAGGTTAGATTCATATGAAAACGAAGCTCTGTATGTCGAGTTTGTTGCTGAGGAAGATTATTGGCAACTTACTGATAAAAATGCGAATATTCTAGGACAGTTTAAAGGTTATATGAGCTTGGGAGATGCCACATTTAATATTGTTGGTGAGCCCGCGATTGGGGATCGTTTTGAAGTCATATTTAGTAATCGTAATGCAGAAAATCTACGAGTTGAGCTCACAGAAGCCCGTAAGCTTGCCGCAGCATCATATTATTTAGTTGAACCAAATGGACAGAATTTGGGCACTGCGGGAATTTCCGTAGATATCTTCAGCAAAAAAGATGAGTCGAACTTAACAAAGCTAAATCAAGTTTTATTGGGATCTAATAACAGTGTAAACCCAATAAATTTTCGACAAAATGGGGTGCTCGGACAACTTGAAAATGTTGAAAAAATTGTTGGTTTGGCTTCATTAAAGCAGCAGCCAAGACTTCAATTTGGTGTTCCACTGTCTAATTTAAGTGCAACCACAAAACTGAGTGTGACTGTCGGAGGGAATACGCTCTCTTTCACCCTTGGTGAACACGCAACAAATATTCAAAATTACTCTGATCTAGCTGATCTTTTAAACTCAGGTATTTTAAAAACTGATACGCAAATTGATGGAAAGAACCTCACATTTTTTGATCTCGGCTTATATAGCGGTGGAAACAATAATACATTTTCAATTTCTTCGGGACATTTAGGGAATTCGCAAAATTTTGCTGAGCTGAAATCTGGTAATTTAGCAAACATTTCTGGCCTATTGGTGCCTGGGCAGTTTACCTCCTCTGACTTACAGATATTTACGAAAGAAGGAGTGCATTTATTAGGTACTCCACTTGATCAAGGGCAGATCGATAATCTTATTTCTGCAGGCAATGGATTTTCAGTGGATGCAAAATACTCAGCATCTTATTTGGCTGCAGACGAAAATTCATCTTATCTTGGCGCAAAATTAGAAAGGCTCACTACTGAGGGAAATCATACCGCTTTGATATCGAGCTTGGCCAAATCTAGTGAAGCAGATTCTAATTTAGATGTTGGTAATATGGCAGATATTCCGCTTAGCAGAGCCAAGATGTCAGCTCCTCTAAAGATCGAAATGGCTACGGGACAGACTCTAACTTTTGAATCATCTCAAGGAATGATGGCAGGTCACATCGCTGCTGCGCTAAATGAAAAAATTTCTGATTATGGTTTGAAAGCTAATGCTTTCAATCAAGTTGAATTGTATGAAATTCCAAGCGAAGTAGTCCAATTTGAATTAAAAGGTAATAATGCAGAGGCTGTTTCGATAGAGGTTGATCTTTCTTCGAACAATATTCAGTCCCTAGTGGATAAAATTAATACGTTTGCAATTGATACAGGTGTTTCTGCCAGTAAATCATCAACCAATGGTATCGTGTTGGTTAAAGACGACGGAAACGATATAAACATAGAAAATGTTGCAATTTCGAATTCAAAAAGTTTTAAAATACGGCAGCTTGATAAATACGGTGAGGTAATTAATTCGCCTCAAAATAACACACCGTCGGTTTTATCTTCTGGGAAATATGCTGTTATTGGAGGGCAAATCGAAGTTAATAGCCCATCGCAATTTACTCTTTCAGTAAGTGATATTGAATTGAGAAGCCAAACCTCTGAGTTTCAAAATGGATTTGTTTCGCGTGAATATACTCCGGACCAGGGATTAACAAAATACAAGTTCAAAACGATCGCGGCGGCGGATGGTGCAGCAATAGATGCTGATGGTTTAATAGCCAGCGCACCATCAAGTGTTTACTCTTTCAAAATTTCAGGAGAGAACACAAATCAAGAACTCACGGCAGAAGTAAAAGCGGCACAGGCTGACCTTCTTACAGAAAAAAGTATTGCTTCTGAAATAGCTAAACAGTTGCGATTGTCCTCTCCGAAGTCTGGATTTTTGGGAAATTCGTTTGACTTATCGTCGGGTTTTCCGGCCAATGGTTCGGCGCTTGAATTTCGGCTCGGTGACCAAACTTACCTTGCGACACTCAACGGGGTTCCAAGCTATACGATTCAAGGCGATAACGTAGAAATAGACGGGACAACGTTTACGCTCAATGACGGTTTAAAAGAAATCGTATCTGCGGCAAGTTTCATAATGAATGGTCCAGAAGTTAATCGATTGCGTGTTGGTTTCACGGAGACTGACTCAGGCTTCAAACTTTATGCGGTCGCAAATGACGGAGTAATTTCTGGTCATGCCCTCCGATTATCTGAAAACAATCCAACCAGCCAAACGAATGCTTTCCACATTGATAATACGTCAAACGCATTTATCCAAAGCAATGAGTTCGACACGTCACAAACTGCAAACAAAGTTATTGCTCAATTAGTTGTGGGGGATACTGCAACAGATATAACATTCAATAATGGTGTCATATCACCTGCAGATGCTTCGGGTGTACAGATTACTTTGGAAACCACTGGAACAAATCTTGGGCGTCTGAAAATAAGCATCCCGACGTCGATTTCGGATCAAGACATTAGGTTGAAAGCTACAGACGACTCTAACGGATTTGGCGTCAGTACAGCGGCCACCCAAATAGTTATTGCCGAAGATGGCTTTAGTTTAACCGAGTACAATCAAACTCGGTTTGAGACATCAGCCTCTGTTCAATCACTTGCTAATGAGTACATTTCTATTGAGGGTCTTTCAGGTGAAGATTTGATAATCATTTCTTCAGGAAATACACGTCCATCGTTATTAGGAGAGGTTACATCAAGTTCACATGTCCTAAATCCAAGAGAAATTAGGGTAACAACGGCCTCCGATGACGGTCGCACGGTGGAGTTGTTCGATGAAAAAACCGGGGACTATCTTGGACTGCGAAACCTGAATTCTACTAACGGTTTTCTGTTTAGAGACTTTGCTTGGCAATTTGATGGAATTGCAAACAAAGGTGACAGTTTTCTACTGTCAACTGCGGGAAATAGAAAAGATGATGCCTCGAATGCAGCGCGAATTTCAGCTCTCGCAACACGCTCCGAGAGTACAGGAAAAGGTGGATATTCACAAACTTATAGCAATTTAATTACAGAAACCGGTTTTAAATCTAGGCAAGCCGAACAGCGATTAGAGAGTACCAGTGTAATTCACGATGTTGCTATGGATATTAAGTCTGAGTTTTCTGGTGTTGATTTGGATACCGAAGCGGCCAGACTTCTAGAGCAGCAGCAAGCGTATCAAGCTCTCGCAAAGGTCTTGAGCACGGCTAAAGAGCTTGTGGATACACTTTTGAGATCTTTCTGAATTGGGTTATAGAGAATGGTTATTAGTACAACGCGTTTTTTCCAAAATAACAGTGAGCTCTTCTCTCGATTAAACGAAGAGCTTAAATCACTTCAGTCGCAGGCAGGTTCTGGGGAGGCGGATCTAAAGTTATCCAAACACTACAGTGAAGTTTCAAAACTGAGTGCCGCTGAAGAAATGCGTGCAGAGTCTTCACAATACGTTGAAAATTCGCGACGCGCTCAGTCTGATTTAGAAAACTTGGACCTAGCATTTGAAAGGTTGCAAGATATCGTCATCAGGCTGCAAGAAGTTTCTGTGGAGAGTTCAAACGACGTTTTATCTTCTGAAGAGCGTATGGGGTTTTTGTCAGAAGCATCTATGTTGAAAGACGAATTAATCGAGATTTCAAATCAATCGGATAGCTTTGGAAATACGATGTTTGGTGGAGTATCTGGATCAAAGTATGCGTTTTCGATGAATGGTGATGGGAGTGTGGACTACTTAGGTTCGGCCATCTCGAAACAGCTAAAAGTTTCCTCTGGTCTTTCTGTCAAACAGAATTTCTCAGGTTCTGATGTATTTATGAATGTTCGTGGCGAAAATGGTCAGTTTTCTGTTTTTGAGCTTGTCGATGATTTAATAAATAGCCTAAAAACGGACCTAAATAGTGGAATTTCATCAAATCTTTTTCATATTCGTAATTCCACGGTAATCGAATTTCCTAACACTGGTGGAGAGGGGTCCGCGTCGTTTACATTATCAACTGAGAATGGTGATGTAGAGATCTCGTCAAAAATCTACGGTAATGACTATTCTGTTTTAGCAGATAAAATTAACGCAGAAAGCGGATCGACCGGGGTCACTGCCACGTACAGTGGAAAAAATAGAATACTTCTACAGGGAAATGTAGAATTGCTGCAGTTGAAAAGATTTGAAGCAGAAAATATGGTTTCTGATGAAGTAAAATTGAACATATTGAATCCAAGCACCTTTAATATTGAAGAAAAAATTTCTACCAATCATTTAAATAATTCTGATATTTCAAAACGGATAACTGAAGCTTTTGAACATTTTTCTATCAAGAGAGCAGAGGTGTCATCAGCATCTCGGCGTGCACAGGATGCTGAAAATAAAAACTTAGAGATACTTGTAAATCTAGATAATGACATCGCGGACATAAAAGAAGCTGATTTGGCAACTCTCTTGACACGCATTGAGTTAATGATGACACAAAAAGATGCAGCACAAGCCACGTTCACCCGTATAACGAGTAAATCACTCTTTGACTTTTTAGGCTAATTCAAGACAAATTTTGGCACAGAAGTTGCTCCTATATGAAAAATAGGAGCAAACAATGTTTTCAGTTATTAAAGCCGGCATGGCCACAGCAAAACATCAGTTATCAATTATTTCCAATAATGTTGCGAACGCAAATACCAATGGATTTAAAAAAACTTTAGCTTCTTATTCTGATATAGCACCAAGTTCTTTGTCAGACTCCATCAGGGCGACTTCATCAGGCTTGGGCTCATTGGTTGAAGATTCTCGCTTAAGCCATACGCAGAGTACTTTACTTGACACGGAGAAAACGACAGATCTTGGCTTAGCTGGAGATGGATTTTTCATAGTTAAAAACCCGAGTGATAATAGTTTCAGTTACACGCGAAATGGGATGTTTTCCATTAATGAAAATGGCTATTTAATGACTAATGATAGTTGTTTTGTGATGGGTACCCCACTAGTAGATGGCCAATATGCAACGGCGCCTGCAACAATAGAAGAATTGTTGCCAATTCAAATTCCTGCGCGCAAAGACAATAACGCTATGTCAGAGCTTGAAATTGCAGAAGACGGCCAAATTTCTGCTCAATACGGTCAATTTGGCGATGAACTCCCCAGAACACCAATAGCTACACTAGCTTTGGGACTTTTCACCAATCCAGAGGGACTGCTAAGTGCGGGTGCGATGCGATATCATTCGTCCGAGAAAGCTGGAGCTTTTCAAGTTGGAAATCCAACAGATTCAGGTTTTGCAGCGGTTAAAAGTGGTTCTCTCGAAATGTCAAATGTGGATATCACGGATGAGTTAACATCAATGCTCCAGGCGCAACAGCAGTTCAATGGTGCAGCGCGTCTGATGCAGACAAGTTCTGAAATGGTGGAAAAATTAACACGATAATATCTCAGGAAATTTAAAGGTTTCTAATATGGCAAGTTGTGCAGAGTGTAGTATCAAAATGGGCTTTAGTGAGTCCAATATAGCTCGAGAATATGATGGAATGTGCGTCGCATGCCACGTGAAATCACTGGTAAAAACAAAAGTGAAAACCGCAAACAGTACACGCCGTCCAAGTAATCTTAAATCGATAGATAATTACTTTGATAAATTTGAGTCTATGCTGGTCACGACCGAAGTTAGTACAAATCTGCGAATTAGGAAACGGTTTGGAATTGTTCACGGTGAAGCCACACTGACACACGCTCCGCACAAGAAACTGACGGTTTTTGAGAAGTTTATATTGCGGAAAAAGCATACTCAAAATCACAATACATTGAGGAAAATAATTCAAGAAGCCGATATTGAACTGAAAGCTAATGCGATCAGAAAAGGTGCGAATGCCATCTTGGGATATAACCTCGAGCTTACAAATGCTTATCTCGAGAGAACAAATTATGTTATTGTATCTGTTACTGGCACTGCAGTCGAAACGGGATGATGAATTGATTAACGTTCCACAATTTGTGAAACAGGATGAAAATTTGGATAGTTTTGAATCTTTTGTGGCTCAAACCTTCAATGATCGGTTTTTAACATTTGGTCCACAACCAAAAGCGAGTATGTGGTTCAGTAAAACGCGACAATCAGCACGATTTGCCAAAATTGCTGACATTATAGCGGAATGCTCTTATAACGGTAGATGCAGCGTGAATGATATAGGTTGTGGCTATGGCGGCTTTCTAGATTACCTAACTTATCATTATGCTGATCTTAGCATTAGTTACGCGGGTTATGATATCGCTAATTCTGTCATTGATTATTGTGTGAAACAAAAACAAACTTTTAATGCCCAATTTTATTTGGGTAAAAGACCTAAAACTTCAGCAGATTTTAACATCATGTCTGGAACTTTTAACTACGCGCCAGGATTAACCGCAGAAAGATGGGTAGCTTATTTAAAAACTGAATTGAAAATAGTCTACTCGAAGTCGCAGCGTGGGCTGATCTTTAATTTGATGATAGCTGACGCTCCAAAAATCTCACAGGCAGGTATAGCCTATGCAAGTCTACAGGACATTCTGTCATTCTGCCAGGCAAAATTAGGCCATACCAAGATGTTCGATGATCCTTTACTTCCGCATGAGAGAACGTTTTGGATAAAAAAATGAAGCTAACTTCTATTGAAAAATTGAAGATAATCGAAGTGAAGTATGTCAGCTTGAAAATTGGAAGATTTCAATGTTGAAATTTTTAGTCGGAATTTTTTGTCTAATGGGCGCCATTGCAATTTATGGCAACTATATGTTTTCTGAAGATGCCGACGATGAGTTTGTATCTCGTGTCACGCTGAGTACGAATTGCGAAGTTGAGATTAATTCATTTGGTTTAAAAAATCTGAATACGCAAGAGGTAACACCTTTTAATCACAGCGAAGCTTTCATCAGAGCTGAAACCGGCGATGAGCTTCAAGTTGTAATGTCCCCGCAATTAAGCGGTGTTATTTTAAATGGTGAAAAAGTTGCTGCTGCGCCGAATGTAAAGGTCTTTCAAGATTGTAATAAGCAAGTTACATTGGAGACTATTTTCGACAGTATGAACAAACAATTTGGTACTACAGAAAATAATTAAAAAACCTTTAGACATTGGTTCATTTGATCACGTAGGCATCTGAGAACCCCATTATTTTTAAGATGTCAAGCGCCGCGTTTGCATTATTTTTAGTACTGAAAGGTCCCGCGGTAACGAAGTTTCCATCAGTCCCTCTAAGTTTTCGCTTTTGACTTCTGAATGGATAGCCAGTCAGGCTGAGAGCTTCGGAGGCATTCTGTAAGCTTTCTGGGCGCGCGTAAAATCCAATCGCAATATAAATTCCGGAGTTCAAATCTTTAGGGCGAAGTTTCGGGCGCATGATGTTAGCTTTTTTGTTAGACTTGACTGAGTTAGCTGCTGCAAAATTAGTTGCAGTTTTCATGATTAGCCGAGTCTGGTTTGGACTCTCCATCATTAGTCCATTTGCCAGAAATGCGGTGTGTCCCGAATTTATTGCAAACTGCGTGATTTTCGGATCTTCGCGGTATGATGCGTGTAACATAGAACTTTGAGATGTCGAAATTTGACTCATGTTGTTTTCCACCTCAGCAAGCTTGTTTCCTAAATCTGTTGTGGATTTAGCTAACCACATCAACTGTTTCGCAAGGGGCCCAGCGATAATTAATTTCTCCGGTGGTGAAATATCAAGATTTGGGGGAGAGATGAAAATTTTTGTAAAAACCAGCCCTGGCGGAAAAGAAGTACTTTTTAATTTCGACAAATAATCTTCTTCGCTGAGATTACGCATCGGTAAATCAAGGCTTGATGTCGAAAATGAATCAAGATTATCGATCTGTGACTGAATTTGCGGCGCTGGATATTCATTTTCTTGTACAGTAAGTTGATAAAAAATATCTAACCAAGCAGTCAAAAGACCGCCGAGCAATATTAATATGCTTAGCAAAGACACTTTTTTTCGCCAAATATTTGACAAGATTACACTCATGCAATCACATAACAAATTTTGTACCAAATAATAAATATCTAGATAAAACAGATCACTAAGAGTGAAATACTAATTACATTCGCGAGATGAAATTATATTTGCACATTAGTAGCAATGCGTTGGCTGGGACACGATATATCAGCGTATGTGTCTATAAACATATAAGCGCACTATTGTGTGCAACCTAATCAATCGGTTGATTGTATCCGCAGTACTCAATATTGCACAATCGATAATCGCGAACGGTGCTACAAAAAGCGGATTAGCTACTTTACTCTTTAAGTGATGTAGAATTGCGTAAATTATTTATGAACATTGCTTTATTTTTCGTTTTGCACCAACATGTAACTTAGATCGGTATGCACAAAGATATTCCAGGACAAAAATGAGATTATTGTTTACAGGCGGCAGCGGTAAAGCAGGCAAACACTGCATAGAGTATTTGCTGACCAAAGGTCATAAAATCCTGAACCTTGATCAAATTGACCTAAATCATCCAGAGGTTTTGACCCGCTTTGCCGATATCACAGATGCTGGACAGGTCTACGACGTGATGAGCAGCTATGCTCATTATGATGAGCTAGAGGCGGGGCAGGGAGTTCCAAAATTTGATGCCGTTGTGCATTTTGCAGCGATCCCGCGGTTGTTGTTCAAAAGTGATAATGAATGTTACCGTGTTAATACGGTTGGGACCTACAATATAATCGACGCTGCCATCAAATTGGGCGTGAAAAAGGTAATTTTTGCTTCCTCTGAAACGACCTATGGAGTTTGTTTTGCCGATGGTGAGGTAAAGCCAGACTATCTGCCGATTGACGAAGAGCATCCAACAATTCCAGAAGATAGCTATGCCATGTCGAAAGTTGTGAACGAAGTGACCGCGCGGTCGTTTCATCAGCGTTCAGGCATTGATATTTATGGCCTACGGATCAATAACGTAATTGAGCCACACGAATATGCCGAAAACTTTCCCGCCTATTTTGCCGATCCAAAGTTGCGCTTAAGAAATATCTTTTCCTACATCGATGCACGCGATTTGGGCCAAATGGTTCAAAAATGCTTGGAAACAGATGGGCTTGGATACGAAGTATTCAATGTATCCAATGATGATCATTCTGTGCATTGCGCTTCGCAAGAGTTGATCGAAACATATTATAAGGGTGTCCCAATCAAGGGGAATGATATTCCAGAAAGTTTTTACACGAATGCAAAGGCAAAACGTCTTTTGGGATATCAACCCGCGCATTCGTGGCGCGATTATGTTTCGCCATGATCCCTTCCGGTCCAGTGGCGGGGGACGAATATGAATAAAGATCAGCTGCGATCGTGCGAGCTATGTGAATTAAGCGTTGAGTTTGACGAACGACCTACCATGCCGGCATTGGATAATGTGACAGAGGCTGAACGCCGCACCGGACTGCATCTGGCGGCCATTCACCGTATGCATTTACGCGATATGCAGCGATTGGCACATGTCTTGGAACAGGTTGAACATGGGGCGGTTTCGCCTGCGGTTTTTGCCCGCGCAGTGTCCGATGTGGAATTAACCCACAACATGCGCATCTTTGGAACGATGTGCGGGCGTGAGTGTCAGGTTTTGACGTTTCATCATGACGCCGAAGAACACATGATTTTCCCGCAACTTGAACAGCAAAATATTCAGGCGTTAAGTCGTGTTGTGGACCGCTTGAAACGGGAACACTTGATCGTGCATGAATTGATCACACGGTTGGAAACAGCTGCGCAAGCCTTGGTCCAAAATCCAAATGAACACAATTTTGCCAGGACCAAAACAACCTTTGCACAATTGCATAATGTTGTCATTTCCCACTTTGGATATGAGGAAACGGAACTGCGCGAGGCATTGGGCAGGTTTGTTCCGGTCATGTGATAACCCTTAATCTTATGGATACCATGACAGAGCCTGATGTGAATAAACGCGTTGCAATAATTGGTGCAGGATTGATTGGGTGCAGTTGGGCTGCGCTGTTTCTGAAACATGGATGGGATGTCAGGATTTGGGACCATAATCCTGACATTCATGAAACTGTTTCGGCAAAGGTCATGCGTGCCTTAGAAGATTTGAATAATTTGCATGAAACACAAATTGAAACGGGGTCCTTCGCGCTGTGTGATGGTTTAGATATCGCGATTTCAGATGTGTCATATGTGCAAGAAAATGTTTCTGAAAACCTCAACGTGAAACATGCGCTGTTTGCAGAACTTGATAAACGTGTCGCTCCAACAGTTCCGATTGCATCCTCCACCACGGCTTACACATGGAGCGATCTGTTCAGTGGCTGTTTGCACAAAGATCGTTTTCTTATCGCTCACCCGTTCAATCCACCGCATTTGATCCCCTTGGTTGAACTATCTTGTCATTGTGATCCCATTTTGGCGCAGGCTACCGAAATTTACGAAGGTTTGGGGCGCGTTGTGATTTCGTTGAAAAAAGAAGTTCCCGGTCACATCGCGAACCGGTTGGCCGCAGCCCTATGGCGAGAAGCGGTTCATCTGATGAAAGAGGGCGTGGCAGACGTGCGTGATATAGACAGCGCCCTGGTCTTTGGTCCAGGTCTGCGGTGGGCAACAATTGGGCCCAGTCTGGCCTATCATTTGGGCGGCGGGGATGGTGGCATTTCAGCCTATTTTGAACACCTTGGGAAAAGTCAGGAAAAGCGCTGGGACACGCTTGGCACCCCGAGACTTGATGATGCGACTGTGCAGATGTTGGTTGCTATGATTGAAAGTGAATATGGGGAGCAATCATCATCTGACCTGGCCCAAAAACGCGATCATGATCTGATCGAAATCCTGAAGTCGCGCAAAGAATTTCCCTAGTTTTCATTGTATCCTTTGAACGGTTCAATGCGAAGTCTATATTCTGGATATTCAACGCCATGATATTTGCAGGAGCCGCGCATTGACATCCCCAGATACCGAATATGCATCGCTAACTGAGTTTCATCGTGTCGCTTGGGGTCAGTTAGGTCGAGGTGTTGCGGATGCCAAGCATCCAGCGCGCACGCCAACATTGGCGACGATCTCCGCAAATGGATTTCCAACGCAACGCACTGTTGTTCTGCGGGCGGCTGACAGATTAGCGTCACAAGTTGAAGTTCACACAGATAGCCTAACGCCCAAAGTAGAAGAGTTGCGCGAAAATAATAAGGCCGCGCTACATGTATGGATCCATAAATCTATGCTGCAACTTCGGCTCAAGGTTTGTTTTGATGTTTTAACGGGCTTGGAGGTTGCAGATCGCTGGACTGCTGTGCCGCCTGCATCGCGCATAAGTTACGGCACGCAACCCGTTCCTGGTCAACCGATCACAGGGCCATTCGACTATGAGAAACCTGCCAAACAGTCGCGCTTTGCGGTACTGAAAGGTCATGTACAGCAGATCGAGGTTTTGTATCTGGGTGCTAAGCATCAACGCGCAATTTATACACGCACTGACGACTGGCGCGGACATTGGATTTCACCCTAGGCTTGCGCCGCGCGCATGTCATCAAATTCGGCTCGGGTTAGGGTCACTTGAACGCCCAATGACCCATCATGGCGGACGGGAGATTTGCGCAAAAACAACTCAGCCGCATGGACTTCGGTATGTTCAAAGCAACACTGAAATATCAGTGACATCAGGTATTCCTGTGTTTCATATTTTTCTGCGGCGGCAATTTCTAAAATTTTGCGGATTAAGGGATCATAATCAAACACACGATCCATTTGATCGGCGCCAATTATGACCCATGATTTATCAAAATACAAAACCATGTCCAAAACATGCGCATCGGGGACAACGTCATCTGTTTCATAGGTCCCAATGTTACAAGGAAGCGTTAGGTTATTTAGTTGGATCTGCGCATGTTTTGTCATCAATTGTACCAATTATGCACTGGCGATTTTTTCTTGGGATCAAAGAATGGTTTTTCGCAAACCACGCCATTGCGCATGCCCGCTTTGGTGTCGATGACCAGCGCTGTGCCGATGTCGGTATGTGATGTGGAAACCATGGCAAGGGCGATGTTTTTCTGCAGCCTTGGGGAATAAACGGCGGATGTTACCTTGCCGACAATCTGATCCCCTGCACGGATCTGCCAAAATGTTGTATTCGGACCTGTCAAGGGCGCACCATCAAATTCAATTCCGATCAATTGACGCGAAACACCGGTTTGATAAATTGTTTTCAGCGCTTCCTTTCCAACGAAATCTGCGTCCATTTCCAAATCAACCAAACGCCCCAATCCAACCTCATAGGGGTTTGTGTTGATATCTGCATCCGCGTGATAGGAGAGCATCGCACCTTCGATGCGGCGGATTGAGGATGTGTGCCCGGGTTTCAGGCCGTGCGCTTGACCAGCGGCCATTATTTTTTCCCACAACTCATCCCCTTTCGAGCCATCGCGCAGGTAAATTTCATAGCCCAATTCACTGGACCATCCTGTGCGCGAGACAACGAGTGGAATACCATCCAGATCCAATTCGTGCAGCCAGTAATATTTCAATGACAAAATATCATCACCAAACAACTCTCGCATAATTAGTCCCGATTTCGGCCCTTGAAGTTGAAGGGGTGATACATCAGGTTCATGGATTTGAACGTCCAATCCCGAATGTACGGCCACCCCTTGGGCCCAGAGTAAAACGTCACTGTCGGCCAATGAAATCCAAAAATGGTTTTCCGCCAGACGCAGCAAAATTGGATCGTTTAAAATGCCCCCAGCCGCATTTGTGATCAGAATATATTTGCATTGGCCAACCTGCATGTTTGACAGATTGCGAGGCGTTAGCATTTGCACAAATTTTGCCGCGTCTGGTCCCGTGATTTCAACCTGA
>Ga0255751_10000617_pt1 | contig 33237 bp, 40 predicted proteins | sample 071ome_20_FD_179951 | JGI IMG/M metagenome (GOLD analysis project Ga0255751, IMG submission 179951) | Coastal salt marsh microbial communities from the Groves Creek Marsh, Skidaway Island, Georgia - 071412BT metaG (version 2) | ecosystem: Environmental > Aquatic > Marine > Intertidal zone >... | reverse complement strand
GTACAAGTTGGGATCCAATGTCAAACGCTGCACAAACTATGGTAGTGTATCTAGCAGGTGCTTGGAGACAAATTGCACAAGGTGGCGTATAAGTTGATTACGATAAATATGTATAACAATAGGATTTAGAGAATGGCAAATAGATTTCCCCTAGTATTAGACACTACAGACGGCAATAAAATTAAGGAATTGCCCGACGGTGATAATCTAGATCTTACAAATAGTAGTATAATAAGCGTTAATGATATTAATTCTAGTGGAACTATCAGCACTTCAGAATTATTAGTGCGAGGCTTTCCAGTAAAACCTGTAGGGTTTTCAGATTTAATTGATACACCTGCAACATTCGAAGACGCAGAAAACTTTTTTGTAAAAGTAAATTCCAACGGTGACGGAATCGAATATAGGCCATTGGGTGATCTAGGTACTATTAATGTACAGAACATTGTCGGCTCAGGCGATATAGAACCAGAAACAACTTTTACAGGCAATATAGGTACAGATGAAAGAGCTTGGAGCAGAGTAAGAGCAGTTAATTTAGTAGGTAATCTAGTTGACGAGTCAGGAAGTGTTGTTTTCAATTCTACAACAGGTTTGATTTCATATGCTGCACTAGGCGGCGCTCCTCAATTTTTATCTGAATTTACAGACGATATTGGTTTTTTAAGAATAGAGGATTTAGATGATCAACTAGGTAGTTTATTTAGCAGTGCACCATTTGTAAGTGATCTACAAGGATCTGTATTCGGTGACGACTCATCTATGCTTATAGATGGAATAAGCAGTTTAGTTGTTGGTAATGTTGAAAACGCAACAACAACTAGTACAACAGTCACAGCAGGTGACGTGAATGCTACAAATGCATCTATCACAACTTCTTTAGACCTTACAGGATCACGCACAAGTAATCTTACAATGATTACACCTATATCAGGTATAGGAGGATTAACACTTACAACAAGCGGTAATAATCAACAAGAACTAATAAACATTCAACCAGCAGCAACAGGTGAAGTAAACATTACTGCTGATAAAATAAGATTCATCGGAGATGTAGTACAGCCTATAAATGCAAGTGGTGGCTTTGTTGGAGACTTAACAGGTTCTGTAGTTTCAGATAACAGCACAGTCATAATAGATGGTGTTGCAGGAAAAATAATTACACCCACAATAGCTGGTCCTGCGTTTTTTGAAGACGATGTTGTTGTAAATGGTAATCTTACAATACAGGGCACAACAACAGAAATTAACAGTACAACACTAACAGTAGACGATCTTAATGTTGTAGTTGCAAGTGGAGCAGCAGACGCAAATGCCGCCAATGGTGCAGGTCTTAGTGTTGACGGTTCAGGTGCAGCACTCACATATACAAGTGTTGATGATAGATGGAACTTTAATAAAGAATTAAATGTTGCAAGAGTTTACGGAAATGTAACAGGCGACTTACTTGGCGATGTTACAGGAAATGTGTCAGGAGATGTTACAGGAGATGTTAAAGCTCTCAACGGAGTGACAGTTCTTAATAGTGGCACAAATGGAATAGATGCTACATTTGCAGGTGATGTTATAGGTAACACTACAGGTTATCATACAGGCGATGTTACAGGATCAGTATTTTCAGATGATTCGTCTGTAATGGTAGATGCGGTCAACAATACTATGCATGCTACAAGTTTTGCAGGTATAGGAATAAATGTTTCATTAGTTGATACTAACGGTCCTGGACCATTACAAATAAAGGCAGGCGCAACTACTGATACTGGCAACACTATTTTCATTAATCCGTACGGTAGCGACACAGTTGTTCAAACACAAGCAGAAACTCACACATGGCTTACAGGACCTTATTTAGATGCAGGTCCAAATCCTTCTTTAGAATTTAAAACAGCAGGTGCATTTACAGCCCTTGACGGTGCTTATTTTGTAGGCGATTTAACTGGTGATATTGATAATTCTACACTTAATATGGGTGCAACAGCAACAACAATCAACATTGGACATGCAGGTAGCACAACAAATATTGCAGGCGATGTAAGTTTTAATACGGCTCTATTTGTAAACAATATTACAGCAGACGATAGTATACAAATTACAACAGCAGCAGGCAACAACAACGGTATTACTTTAAGCCCGCAAGGTACAAATACTACTATTAATTTGCTTGCAGACGCTGTTAGATTATTTGGCACGCCGTTTAGCGATACATTAAATGCAAATGGCGGAATAGTAGGTGATATCAAAGGTAGTGTAGTTGGCGACGACAGTACAATATTAGTAGATGCTGTAAACAATGTAATACCAAAAGCAAATGTTGAGGACAGCACAAATTGGGATACTGCTTATAGCTGGGGAGACCATGCAGGTGCAGGTTATGCAACTACAGCAGATGTTAACACAGCTACAGCTAATGCAACAAATTGGGATACAGCGTATAGCTGGGGCGATCATTCACTTGCAGGTTACTTAACAGCTGGTGCATCGTTTACAGGAGATGTACAAGGTAGTGTGTTTGCAGATGACAGTAGTCCAATGGTTGACGCGGTGAATTATGCGATGTTTACTGACTTTATGAATTTAACACCGTTAGCAATTGAACCAGAAAATCCAATAGATGGAATGGTCGTTGCTGCGGACAGAGTAACTTGGGATCCTGCGGCAAAAGGATCAGGAAGAAGTTATCCAGTTTATTACGACGGTGCTGTATGGCAGCCTTTATATTAATAGGAATTTAAAATGAGCGAAAGAGAATACATAGTAAGTTTAAACAAAGGCGTAGACTACGAAGCATTTAATCAAGAGATGATTGCAACAACAGGTGCAGGAGCAATTCCAGGTCGTGCAGTAGAAGTTGCAAATGCTCGCCCAGGATCCCAGCGTAATACTCATTATAGTTTAACTGATGCAGAAGCTGCTGCATTAAATAATGATCCAAGAGTGTTAGCATGCGAATTACGTCCTGATCTAAGAGACGACATAGAAATGGTAAGATTGACTTCACAACCAGGCGATTTTACTAAAACTAGTTCTGATTCAGGCGACTTTATAAACTGGGGTCTTGCTCGTTGTAATTTTATAGATAATCCTTATATTGGTAATGCTGGTCCATCAGAATATAATCATACATTGGATGGCACAGGAGTTGATATTGTTATACAAGACAGTGGTATTCAAGTAGATCATCCAGAATTTGAAAATTATTCTGGAACCTCACGTGTGCAGCAAATTGATTGGTATTCTGCAAGCGGTTTACCAGGTACACAAAGTAGTAATCATTACAGAGATTATGATGGTCACGGAACACATTGCGCAGGTATAGCCGCAGGACTTACTTATGGTTGGGCGAAAAATGCTAGAATCTATAGTGTAAAGGTTGCAGGCTTAGAAGGTTCCGGTGATTCGGGCACCGGTATAGATGTTAGTGACTGTTTTGATGTGATAAAAGAGTGGCACAATAATAAACCAGCAGATGCTGCTACAGGTGCAAAACGTCCTACAATAGTAAACATGAGTTGGGGATATGGTACATACTTTACACGTATAAGTGGCGGAACATATAGAGGAACACCTTGGTCAGGCTCCACTAGACGCACAGATTACGGAATGATAGGCACGTTCGATGGCGCAGGATATCGTTTTGGAGTTAGAGTAGCTTCGGTAGATGTTGACCTTGAAGAACTTATAGAGGCAGGAGTCCATGTATGTATCGCAGCAGGCAATAGTTTCCAGAAGATAGACGTTCCCGGAGGAGCAGATTACGATAACTTTTTTAATGATTCTTTCTTTGGAGCAAGATATTATAATAGAGGAGGTTCGCCGCACAGCCAAAATGCCTTCATGGTAGGAAATATCGATAGTTCAATACATTCGAGTGGCAAAGAACAAAAAGCAGTAAGTTCGGAATCAGGTCCTGGTGTAAACATTTATGCTCCTGGCACGAATATAATGAGTGCATCTAGTACAGTGAACAAATTTGTAGATGGAGATTATCCTAGTAATTCAAGTTTTAAAATAATGAATATTAGCGGTACATCAATGGCTGCACCTCAAGTTGCTGGTATAGCAGCATTGTATGCACAGATACAACCAGACATTACTACTTCTGAAATGTTGAATTTCTTAACAAATAATGCTGGTAGTAGTAAAATTTACACAACAGGTTTAGATAACGATTATGGCGACGAGCGCAGTATAAAAGGTGGTCCTAATCTTTTTGCCTATAATAAATTTAACTCTGCAACACAAATGCTGATAGGCGATGTTGACAAAGAAGGCACACTTAATCCGACTTATAACCTGCAAGTATCTACAGTATCTGTAAACGAAGGCGGCTCGTTTACAATTACACTTACAACAACAAATGTAGCAGACGGAGTACAGATTCCATACACAATTTCAGGCGTTTCTTCTTCAGATATAGACGACGAAAGTTTGACAGGTAATTTTAATGTTTTACTAGGAACTGCAACATTAAATATCAATGTTAGTGCTGATTTGACAACTGAAGGTCCAGAAACATTTAGATTAAGTTTAGACAATGAACCACAATTTGTAGATGTTACAATTAATGATACAAGTGTAGCAGTCACTCCTACATATACATTATCAGCAAGTGTTCCAAATGTATCTGAAGGTGATGATGTTACAATTACACTTACAACAGAATATGTTGATGATAATACTAATGTTGCATATTTGATCTCTGGCGTATCTAGCGAAGATATTGCTGGAGAAAGTTTGAGTGGTAATCTAAACATCCAAAATAATACTGCTTCTATTATATTAAGAATTTCAGAGGATGCAACTACAGAAGGTTTAGAAACACTAATATTTTCGCTTGTAAACGGCGAAGACAGTATTTCAATAACAATTTCAGATACAAGCACAGCTGGTTCACAAGCATATAATTTATCTACAACTGCAAACGAAGTTAACGAAGGACAAAACTTTACTATTACGTTAGATACTTTAAATATTCCTGATACAACAATTGTGCCTTACACTATCACAGGTGTCACTTCTGCAGACATCAACGGAGCGCCTACAAGTGGAAGTTTTACTATCTTGAATAACACTGCATCAGTAGTGATCCAAACAACAGAGGATGCAACCACAGAAGGAGACGATAATTTTACTCTAACGCTGAATAACGGTGCAGATGAAATATCAGTTGTGATAAAGGATACAAGTTTGACTCCTGAAGCGCAATTTACACTAACAGCTGACAGCACAACAGTTAATGAAGGAGATAGTGTTACTATTACTCTAACGACAACTAATATTACAACCGGTGATCCTGTTGCTTATACAATCACTGGTATTGATGCGAATGATTTAAGTGCTGGTGATTTGACAGGTAACTTTACAATTGTTAATAACACTGACGAACTTACATTTACTTTTGCTGAGGATGTAGCAACTGAAGGTACAGAAACTATGACGCTCACACTAGATGGGCCGGGAACAAGTATTGATATTACAATCAATGATACATCCCTTGCTCCAACTTACAATCTGACACCTAGTGCAGTGTCAGTTGACGAAGGTGAATCGTTAACTATTACATTAACAACCACAGGAAGAAACGAAGGTGACAGTATTGCTTATTCAGTTACAGGAATATCAGAGGGGGATATATCAGCAGGTAGTTTAACTGGTGCTTTTGTGTTAGACTCAAATGGTAGTGCTTCTACTTCCTTTACATTTGTTGAAGATAGTGTGACTGAAGGAGATGAATTTTTCCAACTTTCACTTGAAGGTGGACCGACTGCATCTGTAAATGTAACAATTAATGATACTTCTTTAACACCTGCATTTGTACCAGATTATCAGATTACTGTTACTAATGCAGGTAACAATTACTACATGAGTGGTGAGGACAGAAATGGAACATTTAATAACCAGTTCCAACCAACACTAGCATACAACGACGGTGATAAAGTACAGTTTAATGTTGATGCAAGCACAGCTTCTGCACACCCATTTTATATTAAAACACAACAGGTTGCAGGTACCGGTAGTCAGGCATCAGGCGTAGACGGCCAGGGTACAGGAACTTTGCAATGGACAATCGACGGAACAGGAACTTATTACTACCAGTGTAGTATCCACAACGGCATGAATAACAGCATTACAGTAAGTTAATTAGGAAAAATAGATGGCAATTGAATTAATAAACATAGGGCAAATTGCAAACGACGGTACAGGAGATGACCTCCGTGAAGCGTTTGTAAAAGTTAACAGAAATTTCGAAGATCTAGACCTGCGTGACAATGAGAAAACCACTGTAACGAATACAGGCACAGGTATAGGTATTTTTGATAATATAGTAAATTATGACATTAGATTAAAATCCCTAGTTGCTGGTGATAATATGTTTATAGACGCAACTCCAAATGGTGACATTTTAATTGCTTCTGATACAAATGCATTTACAGAAATTACTCTAGAAGTAGAAAACGGTGAAAAAACATACCTTCAAGGGCAGAATATTAAAATCCACGGCGGCATAGGTATAGACGTAGAAGTTGCAGATAATGGATTTATTTACGTTAATAATAAGTATAACGATAAACTAGAAAATGAATCAGATCCTAAACTTTCGGCTAACTTAGACGCAGACGACAATGATATACTAGCTGTTAACACAATACAAGCAAGAACATTTTTGGGTAATGTTACAGGCAATGTTACAGGTTTAATAAATGGATACGATCCATCTACTATTGGTCCATACTTTGATCAATACTTTGATTTTGGAGATATAGGGCGCACTGTAAACAGTATAATTGATTGGATGTTAGAAGACGCAAATGTAGATTTTGGAACTTTTGCTTTACCAGACCCAAGGACAATTGACTTAGGATCTATTGCATAACTAAGTCCGATAAATACTGTATAAGGAACTTAGTATGGCATTTGATCCAAAAAACATTTCGGTTAGCAATAATCAAACGATTTTTAAAAGTACAACACATATATCACTTGGACAGAATATAATTAGGTTCCAAAGTGACGGTGATCCGTGGCCTGCACGAGCAGGATTAGAGTGGGATTTTAATTTAGGCAGAACGTTTGGTCCTAACCCTAATACGATCCAAAAACAAGAGTATGATTTTAATTTTGTTTACAGGGCAGGGCAAAACACACAAAATCCACAAGTAAGTACATTTGGTATACACAGTATTTTTGTAAATGGCGTTGTTGGCACTGCTCCAAGTGCCGATGCAGGTATACCAGGAAGTAATTCTCGTCCACCTAGAGGATTCAGTTATGACGCAGTTTATTTTGGTGAATATTTTGGTGTAGATCTAGGAGGAGGACATCCACAAGAACAAGGCTCATATCATTATCACAGCAGTAATTTGATCAAAGGTATGGATCTTGAAAGATTTTGGTTGTCAAATGATTATTTTAGAAACACAAATTACCAAGAAGATCATCTTAGACATCCAGATGGACACAGCAAAATTTTAGGATTTTGTTTTGACGGATATCCAATTTATGGTCCATACGGTTATGATGCTCCACTAGACAATGAATCTTTAATAAAAAATCTTAGATCTGGCTATGCCTTATTACCTACGGACAAACACAGACCCGATAAGTTTAAATACAAAGATACAATTAAGATAGATGGCATAGAAGTAGAGTTGTCCCCAGGTAGTTTTATTCAAGATTACACATATAGAAAAAGCAAAGGTGACTTGGATGAACACAATGGAAGATTTTGTGTAACACCTGAGTTCCCACAAGGGACTTATGCTTACTTTTTAACTTTTGCAGATAGTGAATTGACCACCCCTGAATATCCATACATAATAGGAAATACAACAAAGCAATCAATGGACATTCAAGAACCAGTTGATATAGGTGATGTATTTACAAAACCTAGTTTATGGTCATTGCCTTCAGGAACAAAAATAAGCAATTTAGTAGAAAGACGCAATGTAAGTATTAGATTACCGATTGCTAATTATGTAACAAATGCTAGGGTTGAATTAATTTCAGGAAACTTACCAGCTGGCTGTAGAATAGAAGGTATTTATATTAAAGGCACAACATACGAAGTACAAAGAGATACTTCATCAAAGTTTACTCTACGGGCGTATGTAGGAAATGATTTTGAAGATAGAACATACGAGATCGTTGTTACAGGACCAGACGAACCAGAATGGATTACTAATGAAGGATTACTTCCTGTTGGATCAAATAACCAATTGTATATATTGGATAACCAGTTAATTGACTATGCTTTACTAGCAAGTGATACAGATTTATCGGCAGGTGACGAATTAGAATATTTTATTGCAGAAGGTGACGGGACACTTCCTCCAGGTTTGACTTTGTCAGGCGATGGAAGATTACAGGGTATTGTTGAACCACTACTTGCATTAGATCAATTTGTAGAAAGAGGCGGATATGATCAATCACCATATGGCGATTTGCCCTTAGACTTTGCACAACTTCCTAATAATGGTTTTGGTAGTTTTTTCTATGATTCAGAACCATACGGATACAGCGAACCTACTAACCAAGTTAAAAAATTAAATAGATATTATCCATTCGCAGTAACAGTGACTGACGGAGACTCTTTTGTAAAACGTGAATTTAAAATTTACCTTGTAGGAGATGATTACCTTAAAGCAGATAATACATTGATGCAAACAGGTACAGGCGTGTTTACAGCAGACGCAACAAATGTTAGAACTCCGGAATGGTTAACACCCAAAGACTTAGGATTTTTGAGAGCAGATAATTATGTTCTTATACCAATACAAACAATTGAAAATGACCAACTTGAAGGCACTGTGAGATACACACTGGAGCAACAAAACGACGATGGTACCAGAAGTGTCTTGCCACAGGGACTTAGCTTAGATTATTATAATGGTACTGTGTATGGTTACTTACCTTATCAACCTGCTGTTGTTAAAGATAATAAATTTACAATCAGAGCAACAAGACTTACTTTTGATTTAGAAACAGTTGAAGTGTTTGGCACATACTATGAAGATGTGCTTTTAGGCAAAAACAGTTTCAAAATTTATAAAACTGACCTAACAGGATTAGACGATGGCATAAACGATCTACTTGCATTGAGAGGGCGTAATATTCTTCTTGGTAACAGGAACTACAATATTATAAATGTCGATGATTCAAATCCAGATTATGATGTAATTTTCTTAGACGATACTCTTGCACCTGAAATTAGTTTAGTATTATCGCAAACAGGTAATGTAGGAAATAATTTTATTTTTGTTAATAGGTTAAATGAAAAAGAAAAAGTAAAATATAAAAACAGAACACTTGCATTTAGTGATAACGACAAGTATAGGATTGATAGTATAACTCCATATATTGAGTACGATGTTGTACAAACTACACCTGCTAATGATCCTATTTTTCCATATGGTGCGCCTGAAAACATTCAAATAGGTGCAAACTATTTTGTTGGCGACTATGTAACATACACAGATGAAGTAGGCGGTAATAATTTCATATACATTTGTACAGAAGCACATTCTACTACAGCACAAATTGACGAGAATGACGAATTTGTACTAGGACCTGATGGGAATCAACTTGTTGTTTTTAACACAGATTATTGGACACAAGTAGCAGAAAACTTAGAAAGTATGACTCAAGAGCAACAATTGACTGCTGTAAAACAAGCTATAGAATCAAAATACGGAAGGCCTGCGTATATAAAAATTAAAAGTAATAACGTATGGAATCTAAAATTACCCAGCACAAGTTTAACTAGAATTAAACAAAACATTAGTCAATTTTTTAAAGGCACCGACAGTGCTTCGTTTAGAATAGATTTAATAAGAGATAACGAAGATAGAGTAGGGTTAGGTTCTAATTTAAGATCTACCCTAAACCAAGGTCGTAACATTGGCATAGCGTTATTTCAAAATGACTTTTTCAGTAAAAACATAGTAATTTCTGCAAGGGACGAAGTAGATATACCAAGCAGTACAAGAACATTTGAAGTAAAAACTATAGGTGAAGTGGAAAGTGCAATTAAATGGCTTACTCCGAGCAATCTAGGAAATATCACAGCTAATATCCAAAGCACGTTATCTATAAAAGCTGAAAGTACTGTACCTGATACAAAAATGGTATATATAATTACTTCTGGAAAATTACCCAACGGCATGAAGCTTACCTACGATGGTCAAATTATAGGTGCGCCTAGACAGTATACTAACACAGATGGCGCAGGTTTAACATATTTCGACTCAGGTATGACATGGGATGGCAACTTTCCAGGCGACACATCTTTTGATAGAGAATTTAAATTTACTGTAGAAGCACGAGATAGATTTAATTACGCAGCAGTTTCTAGAGAGTTTACTGTTACTATTGAAGATAATGATAATACTCAATACACAAAAATTTATATGAAGCCTATGCTTAGTATAGAAGAAAGATATTATTTGCAAGGCTTTACTAGTGATTTTAGCATTTTTGAAGAAGATAAATTATATAGGCCGCAAGATCCTGATTTTGGTGTGCAAAAGAATCTAGAATTACTTGTATTTTCAGGAGTAGAAGCAAAAGAAATTAAAGAATTTGCTGCGGCTGCTGCAAAAAATACAAAGCGTAAAAAATATAATTTAGGACAAATTAAATCAGCTGTAGCTAAATTACCTGGTACTAATGAGGTAGTATATGAAGTAGTGTATATACCTGTGTATGATCCTGCAGATACATCAGATGGTAACACCAGAGAAAAATTTACAATAGCAACACAAAACCAGCTGACTGTAGATAGTATTCAGTACAATTCCGCAGACGATGTAACTCGTACTGGTGCAGGAGATGATGTTATACCAGTATATGGGCGAGCAACAGTAAAATTTGTAAACATCGAGGCAGACATACTTACAATTGATCTTAGAGACTCGCCAGATGCAGAACTAAATGTAGACGATCAAGATTTTGAAATCGTAATTAAAAATCAAGACAATGTCACAGTCACATTACAAAAATCAGATGCAGAACCCTACAAGATTTTACCAGATCCTATAAACACATTAAAAGTAGACAGTGATGCAGTGAAAGTAAGCCAATCAAAAGATAACATAAGATATATTAGTAACTTTACAAATATGCGTAACAATATTGCACAAATTGGCGAAACAAACAGGAGCTATTTGCCATTATGGATGCGCACACCGCAGGAAGGTTTACAAGAGTTAGATTATGTGCCTGCGATACCTTTGTGTTATTGTAAACCAGGATATTCTGATGATATAATAAGAAATCTTAATGCTGCTAATTTTGATCCAAGACAGATAAATTATGATATAGATAGATATATTGTAGTGAGAGCAGATGATAAGGCAGATGAAACTTTCATCGTATTCGCAAACTATCAATTCAATGTATAATAACGATAAATAATACAAAGAGGAAAGACACCTATGGCAAGTAACATTATAAGTTCAACAATTGACGAAAGCTATCCAGTAGCAGGTCAAGATAACGACACTCAAGGATTTCGTGATAATTTTAATATTATCAAAACTGGGATGAGTGTAGCAGCTACTGAGATTACAAATCTTCAAAATGGTACTGCAAAACTTACTTCTGAAAACGATTTTAACGGAACTAGATTAACAGACGGAACATTGCATGCTAGTACAGAGTCTTTCCTAGCAAAAAGTGGAATAGCATCAAACCAGGAAATTAACTTTTCTCAAGGCATGTATCAAAGCATACGATTTGCACAAGAAGCAGCAGGTCAAACTATTCAACTAACATTAGCAGGCTTCCCAGCAGACGGTGATAGAGTAGCACGTTTTAGAGTGCAAATGTTTGGACCAGGTGTAGAAGATGTAGTAAATGTAACTTTTAATGCTTTGGGTGGCGGATCTATTAAGAAAAGTCCTAGATTTCCTATGGCATTGGAAGTAGATAGTGCAGATGATCCTGTAATATTAGAATTTTGGTCATACGACGGTGGCAACAGTGTTATCTATGCAGACTATTTGGGTAGGTTTAGTGCATAATGCATCCATTTATCAATGACGCACATACTCTCACTGAAGCAGAACTAGAAGAAAAAATACATAAACTTAATAGAATTTACTTCATTACTTCTAATGAAGAAACACGTCACCAATTAATACTCGCACTTGACACATACAAAATAGCTCTACAAGAAAAAAGAATTGAGAATCAAAAGAAAAATCAACAAGGTCCAGACGAAAATGGACTTGACAATCTCATTAATATCAGTTAAACTACATGCATGATTATGAAAACTGACGATCTAGGTATACCTCGCTTCTCTAATCGCGACCTTGTTGATATGATCTATAGTGGAAATATTGACAAAGTGCACGTAGTTTTATGCGATCCTAGCGACGACATTGACAAGTTCAATAGTGCAATGGAAGCTCAAGGTATGAATCCATTGCAAAAGTATATTCCACTAGATGTAGATCAAAAGACTTTTGACGGTGTATGCCAAGGTGAATGGTTTATGCCTGATGAATATAAAAATATGGATATATATTCGTGGGTTGAACAAAGATGCAATACACACGATGAAGTTGCTAGAATTGACGAAGAATTTATTGCGTATGAAGAAAAGGGTTTACTAGATTTACTTCGCTATATGGTGTATCTTGTAGATTTTATGCGTGAGAACAACATTGTATGGGGTGTAGGACGTGGATCTAGTGTAGCGAGTTATGTACTTTATATTATAGGAGTACATAGAATAAACTCAATCCAATATGGCCTGGATTGGAGAGAGTTCTTAAGATAAGTACATTTACTCATAGGAGAATAAACATGGCAAAAGGCAAAAAAATGTATAGAAGTATGCGTGGAAAAGCTGTAGATATGGATCTTTTAACTAAAAAGAATGAATTAGTTCCGGCAGTAGGAAACGCTAAAGTTAATGCACGTGGTGATGAATTAGGTCCAGGTGGAGTTATTTTACGAAAGAGAGAAGATATTGTAAAAGAATACTACTCACAGGTAGGCTCGTCTAAAAGACCAAAGCCTACAGTAGATGCGGAAACTGAAGAAGTTGTCGAAGAAGCTGTAGAAGAAACTGTAGTTGAAAAACCCAAAGCAGCACGTACAACAAAAAAATCAGCAGCGCCTGCAGAAGTTGCAGCTGAAGAAGCGGCTCTTGATGATCAAGAGGAATGGGTAGAAGACGAAGATGGAAATTTTGTAAGAAAAGGTGCTTAATGTCTATAAACATCAATACTATTAAAGGAACACCTAGAGCAATTGGAAATAGAGTATTAGTAACTGATATGTATTTCGGTGACCAAACTACTGCTAGTGGACTGATTATTAGATCTGATGACGGAACAACACGGGGAGTATATCCTCGTTGGGGTAAAGTTTATTCTAAAGGTCCTGATAACAAAGACGACTACAAAGTAGGACAATGGATCTTAGTTGAGCACGGCCGTTGGACACGAGGTATAAAACTTGATACTGAAGCAGATGGTGAGATTGAAATACGTATGGTAGAAGCAGAAAGCGTCTTAGCATACAGTGACGAAAAACCTAGCGATGTTCGTATTGGATCAGAATATAGCGACGGTGAACATGCAACAATTGATCCAAGTGCTTTTATGAGGTAAAAATGACAAATCCATTTAAAGACATTGATACGTTTGGTTCAGCATGTGATCAAGAACCAAGTGAAGCAAACTATAAAATGTATCTTAGTTTGATCAAAGAAGAATTTGAAGAACTACAAGAAGCAGTTGAAGCAAACGATACTGTAGAACAACTTGATGCACTAATTGATATTTTAGTTGTTACTATGGGTGCTATTCGTGCAGGCGGATTTGACGGAGAAGGTGCTTGGAAAGAAGTTATGGATACAAACTTTGCAAAGATTGATCCCGACACAGGTAAAGTACGCAAAAGAGAAGATGGTAAAGTGCTGAAGCCAGAAGGCTGGCAGCCTCCACAATTAGACAAGTTCTTACCACAAGAAGTTGAAATACTAGGCGTTCCAGTCTAAATAAAATAAAATACTTGACTCCTTACAGTTTATACGTTATAATATGTATAAAATGTAAGGAGATCTCTTGATGTTAATACCAGCACCACAAACAGCAGGCATTGGTACTACAGGCGCAACAGGTATTGTGCTAATGGTACTTCATATTACTGGATATTTAACAGGTTGGGCTTGGCCTATCTTGTACGTATTATTAATTCTTTCAGGCATTGGACAGGAAAATAGAAAAGGCAAATAAATATGACAACTCACGCAATGATCGATTTAGAAACACTGCACACTACACCTCAGGCTACTGTGCTCACAGTAGGTGGTGTAAAATTTAATCCTTTTACAGACGAAGAACCACATAGCGAGTTTTATTACAAACTTGATCTAGACATGCAAGACAGAGCAGTAAGTGATGATACAGTTGCATGGTGGGGCAGACAAGATGCAGCTGCTCAGGAAGAAGCGTTTGGAGAAGAAGGTAGAGTCGATCCAGAAATGTTTCTAAGTACATTACCAAAATGGATGAATGGTGTTGATATTCTGTGGGGACACGGTTACGGTTTTGATATAACCATACTAGAGGATATGTGCAGACAATATAGTAAGTCTATTCCTTGGAACTTTTGGCAAGTGCGTGATAGCAGAACTATGTTCGGATTTTTAAAATCTGATCCTCGCAAAGGTATGCAGTCTAATTTGCACAATGCACTAGCAGATGCTTACTACCAAGCAAAAGGTGTACAAATGGCATATAAAGAATTAGGCTTAGTATATGCATAAACAACCACACCAATTTAACTTCCATTTAGAACATGAAAAATTAGTTTTTTCTGCTGTTGTTGGAAGTCGTTTGGTGGGTTCAAACAAAGAAAATAGTGATATAGATAAAATTGACTTGTATTCTCACTCTGTACATGCAAATCCTTTTTTTGAATATCCAATAGGCGAAGAAATAGTATCTATTGAAAATAAAGATACTATGCAAGAATCTTGTGCAGCTTTACTTATTAATTTTGCATCAATGCTAATTCAGCCAAAGACACTAAATGCAAACACTATGTCACAACTTATAAAGCATCTAGCTGCAATTAAGTTCAATAAAGTAGAAGTATTTGATGAAGAAAAGTATAATTTGTATGTTGATTTATTGCAAACACCTGGTTACGGAAACACATTTTGGCAACAAGCTCTAATACACTATAATAATTTTTGGAACTGTATGCCAACAATAGAGTGTAATTGGAGTCAAAAATTTGATGAAAATAATAGAGATCATGTAATTAAAAAAGAAGAATGGTTTGTACACAATCTTGGTTACTTCCCGCAGGTTGATAGTAAGGTTGGATTTGATGTAAAATATGTGTCTTGGATGCTAACAGACATAATTTTAATAAAGCATATATTGTGGAACGAACATTTGATTGACACAGACGAATTACAAATTTTAATTGATATAAAAAATAGTAAAATGCATTGGACTGATGTAAAAGACGTAAAAAATAAATTATGGAAAAATGCTAGGAACAGTGTAGAAAGCCCTAACAGTTCTTATTTGTTAGGAAACGGATTTGATATAGAAACTGCAAAAAATAAAGGTTTATTTGGAATAAAAGGTTTACTTAATTTCATTGAGAGTGTACAATACAAATAATATATGATACGAGGAACAAAAATTGAAAGAGCTATGGGTAGAAAAGTATCGTCCTAAGACGGTAGATGGTTATGTATTTAGAGATGAAGCTCAGCGAAATCAAGTAAATACATGGATAAAGGACAAAACTATTCCGCATTTGTTGTTTAGCGGAAATGCAGGTATTGGTAAAACAACACTTGCTAAACTGTTGTTTAACGAACTAGATGTTAATGACCTAGACATACTAGAAATAAACGCAAGTCGTACAAACTCAGTAGACGATGTACGTGATAAAATTGTAAACTTTGTTCAAATGATTCCATTTGGCGAGTTTAAGGTGGTACTATTAGATGAAGCTGACTACTTATCTCCAAACGCTCAAGCGGCACTGCGTGGTGTTATGGAGGAGTATCATACTACTGCTCGTTTTATTCTTACTTGTAACTATCCAAATCGTGTTATACCCGCTTTGCACAGTAGGTGTCAAGGTTTCCACATTGCTAAAATTGACCAAACTGAGTTCACAGCTAGAGTTGCTGAAATTCTTATCACTGAAGGTGTTACTCCTGATTTGGATACACTTGATACATACGTAAAAGCAACTTACCCAGACTTGCGTAAGTGTATCAACACTGTACAAATGAATAGCGTTGACGGTGTATTGAACAAACCTAATGAAGGTGACACTGGCGAAAGCGACTGGAAACTTGAAATGGTTGAACTGTTTAAAGCAGGCAAGATTCAAGAAGCACGTAAACTCTTGTGCGGAGCCATCCGTCCAGAAGAGATGGAAGAAGTGTATCGTTGGCTGTATGATAACATTGAATTGTTCGGTGACGAAGAAAAACAAGATACAGCAGTTCTAACAATTAAACAAGGAATGGTTGATCACACGCTTGTTGTGGATCCTGAAATTAATTTAGCGGCGACATTAATTCGCCTTGCGAGGATATAATGACATATCTAGTTACAGAAAATTGTATTAAGTGTAAACATACTGATTGCGTAGAAGTATGTCCTGTAGACTGTTTTTATGAAGGTGAAAACTTTTTAGTAATCAATCCTAACGAATGTATAGATTGCGGAGTTTGTGTTCCAGAATGTCCTATTGATGCTATTGTTGCAGACAGTGACTTGTCAGAACCAGAACGAATAAAATGGATTGAAATAAACGACCGCTATGCAAATATTTGGCCTGTAATTACACAATCAAAAGGCTCATTACCCGATGCAGTTGATTGGGAAGATGTGCCTAACAAATTAGAACTTCTAAGTCCAGCAGCAGGGGAAGGAGATGTTTAATGATACGTGCAATTTTAGCGTGTGATGATAAAGGTGGAGTAAGTAAAGATGGTACACTACCATGGCCACACAATAGCACAGACTTAAAATGGTTTAAAGACAACACAGCAGGACATATTGTTGTAATGGGATCTACCACTTGGAAAGATCCTCACATGCCTCGACCTTTGCCTAAACGTGTAAATGTACTAGCAACTAGTAAAGAAACTGATTATCCTGGAGCACATGGTTATATTAATGGCGATCTATGTGCAGGTGTACGCAGTTTAGAAATAGAATCACCTGGTTTAATTACCTGGATCATTGGTGGTCCAAACATTATTGAACAAACACTAGGAGTAATTGACGAATTTTATTTAAGTCGTATTCCAGGAGAATATGAATGCGACACGCATCTACCATTAAAAAAGATCGAAACATTATTTGAAAGATCTTGGTGTGAAGAAAAGGATGGCGTGACATTTGAAATTTGGAGTAAACGTGAAACAGTATCTTGATGCACTAAAATATATAATAGAAAACGGTAATGATCGCAGTGATAGAACAGGTGTAGGCACACGAGGTGTTTTTGGCTATCAAATGCGTTTTGATTTGCGGAATGAATTCCCTGCTGTAACAACAAAGAAGCTTGCATGGAAGAGTGTAGTAAGCGAGCTACTTTGGATGCTAGAAGGATCTAGTGACGAGCGTAGACTTGCTGAAATACACTATGGCAAGCCGAGAGAAGAACTTGTAGGCAAAACAACCATTTGGACTGCTAATGCAGATGCACAAGGTAAAGATTTGGGGTATATCAACGACGATACAACTAAAGACCTAGGCCCTGTATATGGACACCAATGGCGTAAGTGGGATGCACAACTAGGGTTTGTCGACCAAATTGCAGAAGTGCTTGAAAATATGTATTATGACCCAGATAGTAGACGTCACATTGTAAGTGCGTGGAATGCTGATAGAGTAAATGTCATGGCACTTCCGCCTTGTCACACACTATTCCAGTTTCATATACAAGACGGTGAACTAAGTTGTCAATTATATCAACGTTCAGCAGATATGTTCTTAGGTGTTCCATTTAACATTGCAAGTTACAGTTTATTGACGCATATGTTTGCACAGTTGCTTAATTTAAAAGTAGGTGATTTTGTATGGACTGGTGGCGATTGTCACATCTATCAAAATCATATGGAACAAGTTAAGGAACAAATTACAAGAACTCCTCAAAGCGGACCTAGTTTGATAATGCCTGCATTTACAGATTTAGATGAACTTGTAAAAACTACTCCAGATCAGTATAAACTTATAAATTATACTCCAATGGATAGTATTAAAGCACCAATGGCGGTATAACATGTTTAATAACGACGAAGAAAACTACGAATTACAACGAGAAGCAAAAGAAGTTGCTCGTAAAACAATGCAAATGGATGACTGGGAACGCTATGTTGAAGGTGCAGCATTTAAAATTTTAAAACTAGAGCGAGAACTTACACGCTTAAAATTTAATTTTTATCTTTTATTATTTTTTATATTTGGTTTGCCTATTATACTTAGATTATTAGGAATAGGATGAAGCATATAAGTGCATTCTTTGATAGAGTAGAGGAGCCTAAAGAAAAATTTGCTTGGTTGCCTGTCAAAAGTAGTTTTAGTAAAAAACGTATATGGTTAAAAAAATATATAGAATTACACATATATTTTGACGAAACTGGCAGACCTCCAATACAAGGACGTAGTTGGACTTTAAATTATACGCAAAACGAATATTTGTTGTACTTGCTAAAGAAAGAAAATAATGAAAAGTAAGTTTATAAATGCATATATGGACGTTGCTGAACGTTTTGCACAACTAAGTAGTGCCAAACGTCTACAAGTAGGAGCGATTGTTGTAAAAGATGATCGTATTATCTCCATTGGCTACAATGGTATGCCCAGTGGCTGGGATAACTGCTGTGAGGAATGGTACGGTGAAGACGAATGGGGTAATACTATTACCAAAAGCAAAAAGGAAGTGCTTCACGCAGAATCAAATGCGATTGCTAAACTTGCCAGATCTTCTGAAAGCGGTGAAGGGGCAACTATTTTTATCACACACTCACCTTGCATAGAGTGTTCCAAGCTCATTTATCAAAGTGGTATATCAACTGTGTACTACAAAAATGAATATCGTAGTACACAGGGAATTAAATTTTTAGAGAAGTCAAATATTACAGTTATTCATCACCATAAATCTTGAGAACTTCTTTTACAGCTTCGTGTCTTTCTATATCTCCTTGTCCAAAGTTTACAATATCTATATGAGATAAATTTGCTTCTGCAAGACGGTCTGTAAAGTCTATTAGACCATTATCCTTTAGTCTATCTGCTTGAGCTAGATCGCCTGTTACAGCCATCATAGAGCCTTCGCCTAGACGTGTAAGTAGCATTTTCATTTGATTTTGAGTAGCGTTCTGCATTTCATCAGCAAGTATAAAACTGTTTTTAAAAGTTCTACCTCTCATATATGCTAGTGGCGCTATTTCAATTATACCCTCTTCGATCATGCCTTCTATTTCTCTTGCATTGAAATATTCTCTTAGTACGTCAAATATAGGTCTAGTCCATGGAGCCATTTTTTGTTCTAGTGTTCCTGGTAAGAAGCCTAAGTCTTCATCTACGCTAACAGCAGGTCTTGTAACAATGATCTTATCAATTTGCCCTTCCTTGAATAGTTTAACTGCGACCTGTACTGCAAGTAGTGTTTTACCCGTACCTGCAGGACCGATTCCAAATACTATGTCTTTGGTTTCGTCTAACAATTGAAGTACATATTGTTCTTGATTTCTATTTCTTGGAAGTATTTTTACTTGTTGTTGTTTTTGTGTTGTAAAGTTGACGTTAACTACATTACTATAGTTATTTTTTGACTGCCGGGCAGCCTTTCTCTTTGCACCCATTAAGTGTCCTCCTTTGGATGTGGAGTAGAACGCAGTGTGTAGAACACACTTGCTCTACAAATGTATTTATAAGTTTGAATACTATAAAAAACACTTTGTTTTCTCTTTACAAAAAAATCATAAGTAGTCTTTTCAGATAAATAATATAAAGTGATAGGTTTCAATATGCATGATTCATTAGACATAATCAAAAACATAGAATCAATCTATGATTCTAATACAGCTTTCAAAGTGTTAAAAGATTTTGAGAGAGTGCTTGACCATTTAGACCTTTATGTGTATAAAAATTGGGAAGATGGAGAACTAGCAGAAGGACCAAACATTGGACGGCATTGGGTAACATGCAGCTTTTATTGGCCTGAAGATAAAATGCCAGATCCAATGGGCGGAAAGCGTCTTATAGATTATGACTGTAAAGTAAAATACAAAAAGACGTCTTTAATATTACCACGTAAAATTGAATCGCCAGATGATATTCGCCCAGGTACTAAAAAAGGTAAACTAGACAGACATCCTATATGGGTAGTTGAAATAATGATGCCAAAGAAACTAATTGCTGACATATATACAGGTTATTTAGACGACATGTCTGCAACTGCTGATACAATGGCACCTGCACCAGAAGCGCAGCAAGCAGACGAACTGGCTGCAGAAGCACCAGAGGGAGCTGAATAATGACTTTGCGTACAGGAGATTTACAACACCTTGTCGATAAGGTTGTAGAAATAGATTCATATAAAAGTAAGATGGGCTCCGACTCTGATATTATCACAATAGCATTTAGTACAAAAACAGGCGAATCGGCAACTGACATGAGTAACTTTTTTGAAAGAGGTTATTCATTTGTTTTAGATGCTGACGCTACTTCGGGAGAAACTAGCGACGGTACTTACAAAGTTTTTGTAGAAATTGAAAGAACTGATGATGCGTCAGACAATATAATGGAATTGATAGATGGTGTATCAAAACTTGCTGACACTAATGATATGAGATTCAGATATTACAAAAACTTTAAGAGCCAAAGTTTTTCACAAGAAAATTTACAAGAATTTCTGCCAACAACCGCAGACGATTATGACGTTGCAATACAAGAAACAAGATTACAAAATTACAAAAACTTTTTTGATAAAAGTTTTGTAGAAGAAGTGTATATGGAAGACAATATGCTTGTTATTAAAAAAGCATATGCAGATCCAATAGCATTTGAATTTAAAGATATAGGGCCGACACAAGAAACACTGGATTCTATTACAGAATCTTTTAACGCTGACGACTTTGCAGAAATTATTTTTCTTACAAAGTATATAGGCGACTACAATATTACTAAATATGGGCGTAAGTTAACTTTCGAAAATGAGGGGCACACTCTTGTTCTTGAAAGGATTGTAGTATAAAGGATAAAAAAATGGCAGCAGAAGATTTTGGCTTTGAATTCACCGAAGAAATGGTGATAGAATTGCTTCGCGGAAACGAAGAAGCAGAAGATTGGTACGATGCAATGTGTGAAATACTTCCTCTTTGGGAGGTTGACTCTGCAGAGCGTGTAGCGATGTTTATTGCACAGTGTGGACATGAATCAAACAATTTTAAAGTACTAAGTGAAAATTTAAATTATAGTGCAAAAGCACTTAACGCAATATTTCCAAAATATTTTGAAAGGGCAGGTAGAGATGCTCAAGAATATCACAGACAACCACGCAAGATTGCAAATGTAATTTATGCAAACAGAATGGACAATGGCGATATTGATTCAGGCGACGGCTGGACATTTAGAGGCGGCGGCATTCTACAACTTACAGGTCGTTACAACTATACGAAGTTTGGCGAAGAAGTTGACATGTCACCCGAAGAAGCAGTAGAATATGTGCGCACCAAAAAAGGCGCACTAGATAGTGCTTGCTGGTTCTGGGATACAAATGGTCTAAATAAGTATGCAGATGCAATGGACATCAAAGGTGCTACAAAACGTATCAACGGTGGTTACATTGGTTTAGAAGATCGTGAAAAGCATTACAAACACGCTATGGAAGTGCTAGGCGGCGACTGGGAACCAGCTGCTATTGTGTACGAAACAGTGCGTTTAGGATCAAAAGGACCAACAGTACGTGCAGTGCAAGAAGAATTAGAAATTGGTGCAGATGGAGTCTTTGGTAGAGGCACAGAAGCACACGTAAAAGCTTGGCAGGAAGAAAACGGTCTAACAGCAGACGGTATTATGGGTCCTGCAAGTCTTAAATTAATGTTTGAGGGTTAAATTATGAAACTGTCAGGAATGCTTTTAATTGTTATAATGACTATGGGTGGTATAGGATATTGGTATTACACTGATACACAACGGACTATTGCTGTACTAACTGAAAACAATGCTAAACTTGAACTGGCAGTTGCCACAAACGAAGAAACAATCAAGGCAATGGCGGCGGATTTTGCTGCCGCTAATGAAGAATTAAAAAAAGTAAACACTGAGTTTGCTAATATTCGTAGACAAAATCAAGAACTAGCAAATAAACTAGCAGATATTGATATGACCGCAGCAGCCATAGCTAACCCTGCGGCGATAGAAAGAGCGGTAAATAGAGGTAGTGTAAACGCAGGCAGATGCTTTGAATTATTAAGTGGTTCTGAACTAACAGAGGATGAGAAAAATGCAGAAAATGCAAGGTCTTTTAACAAAGAGTGCCCTTGGCTTTATGATACTTATAAGTCTCGCGGCATGCTCAACGACCCCACAAACAATACAAATAACCAGCAAACCAATTGACAAACCAGAATTGGTGCTGCCTCCAGTTGACGAAGTCAACATGCGCCGTATTGAATGGATTGTTATTAACGAAAACAATATAGACGAAGTAAAAGCACGTTTAGAAAGCGAAGGCAAAGCATTTGCATTTTATGCACTAACTGGTGATGGCTATGGCGCACTAGGATTAAACTTCTCAGACATTAGAGCACTAGTGCAACAGCAACAACAAATTATTGTTGCATATGAAAACTATTACAAAGCAGCAAACAAAGCTCTTGATGACGCAGAAACACAGCGTCAAAAAGAAGAAGCAGAAGATGCTGCCCGCGAAGCAGAGCTTAACAAAGGTATAGACCTTAATCCTTTTGATTAAACGATAAATACACATAGTAAAAAGAGGGTTACTATGTGGGAAATGATTTCACGTATGTTCGGTGATACACTGTGGATTTACACAGCAATAGCCGGATCGCTGTTAGGCGCAGCATTTTTAGCGTGGTTTAGAAATACACACGCAGCACTATATTTAATGTCAAAATTTGACTTGTTGCTAGATAGTTTAGTAGACAAGTTTGGATGGGACTTCCTACAAGATGATCCTATGGCTTGGCGTAAAAGATATCCAAAAGTTACTAAAAAAATTGATGAACTAGAAGCACGTATTCGTCAATTAGAAACTAACAGTCATCCTCCTAAAGAACTACACGAATTTGAAGTTTGGCCTGAACTAGATCAAAGGCTAAAAGCATTGGAGAAGAAACGTGGAAAATGAAATAATGAGTGCAGGAGGCGTAGGGCTTGAATTAGCAGAACTAGCAACACCTTTTATTGCAGCACTAGTTGCATTAGTCGTAACGCTAATGTTTAAAGATTATGCGACAAAAATTGCTAAAGGTATGGCTTTTAAAATGAATCCAGCATTCAAAGAAGGCGATAAAGTAATACTAGACGGCGAAAGAGCTCTTATAGTCAAAATAGGCAACACAGAAACTGTATTTGGAATTCACAAAAAGGGTGGTGAATTTGATGGCGACTACATATGGCGCTATGTGCCTAACGAAAGAATACCTGCACTAAAGATAGAAAAGATTATCTTTGATGCAACACCAGAAGTAAATGAAAGAAAAATTGAACAAAATGGGCATAAGATCGACACACTTATCAAGGAGGGAAAATAATGCCACGTAAAAAACCAGAAGATTTAAGTACAAAACCAAAGGTAGCAGCAGCACCAAAAAATCCAGATCCAGCACCAGCAGCACCGGCACCGGCACCGGCCGCACAATCAGAAGTTTCTTATGATAGGATGACTATTGACAGAGGAGCAGTTGGTGGGGCTGATATGAACGGCGACGGACACATTTCTAAAGAAGAAATGGAAATGCACTTAGAGTTCAAACGTAAAGAACTAGAAGATCAAGATGCTATGCGTGATGCACAGCGTTCGATGGCTTGGTTTGCACTATTTGGTATGCTACTATATCCATTTGCAGTTGTAGCAGCAAGTTACTTTAATTTAGAAAATGCAGCCAGTGTATTAGGTTCAATGGCAGCAACATACTTTGTTTCTGTAGCAGCAATTGTTATGGCGTTCTTTGGTGCACAAGCATACAAAGGTAAAGCTAAGTAGTCACTACTAACAAATTATAATAGTCCATGCGATAAGTAATTGTATGGACTATTATTCTATTCTAGGGGTAAGTAAAAATGCCTCACCTGATGAAATTAAAAAAGCTTTTAAAAAGAAAGCCATGCAGCATCATCCTGACAGAGGCGGAAATCAGGAAGAATTTAAACGTGTCACAGAAGCATATGAAATTTTAAGCAATTCTGATAAACGTTCCGCCTATGATAACCCTGGTCCTAATTTTAATTATAATTCAAATGATTTTGCACAAGGACAAAATCCTTTTGCAGGTACACCATTTGATCATATTTTTAATAATGGTTTTTCTCAAAGAACTCCAAGAAATAAAGATATTCATTTAAGAGCAGAAATAGGACTTGCAGATGTACTGACAGGAAAAACAGTAGTTATCCAGTACAGCACACAAACTGGAAGAATAGAAACAGTCACATGTGATATTCCCCCTGGTGCAAAACACGGGGACACAGTTAGATATCAAGGGTTAGGAGACGACGGACATCCTGGATTTCAAAGAGGTGATCTCCATGTTAAGTTATATGTGCAAAAAGTTAAGAATTGGGAAAGGGATCAAAATAATTTAATTTGTAAAAAAATAATAAATGTATTTGACTTAATGCTAGGATGTGTTATAATTGTAAATACATTAGACAACAAGCAAGTAAAACTTACTATTCCTAAAGGTACTAAAATAGGACAAGTGTTTAATATTCCGAATTATGGAATACCAGACTTGCATACAGGCAAAAAAGGTAATTTGTATGTATCTATAGACGCAGACATACCTAAAATAATGGACGAAAACATACTAAAAGAGATAGAACTCTTAAAAGATAAAATAAGGTGAATCATGGTAGAACCAAGTAAAGAACTACAACTTGTATTTGATAAAGCAATTAAAGATGCAAAAAATCTAAAGCATGAATATGTAACTTTAGAACACTTAGTATATGCTATTTTTTGTGAAGAGAATTTTTGCCAATATGTCTCTTCGTTTGGAGCAAATATAGATTATATCAAATCCAATATAGAGTTATATCTAAAAAACGATCTAAATGACATTAAGGTCGAAAGTAAAAAATATAAACCTAAAAAAACATCTACTGTAGAACGTGTATTGAACAGAGCATTTACACAGGTTTTGTTTGCAGGTAGAGTTGAAATTGAACTTACTGATCTAACCTTAGCCATACTGCACGAGAAAAAATCAATTGCAACTTACTATCTAGAAAAAGGCGGCATTGATAAAGCATCATTTAGTGCATATATTGACGAAGAACTAGAGTACATTGATCAAGAAGAACAAGAAATCTCTGCAGAAGCTAAAAGAGCATTACGTGCTTTTACTTCTAATCTAAATGATGAAGTAAAACGAGGCAAAGTTGATCCTATTATTGGTCGGGGTGAAGAACTTGAAAGTCTAGCTCTTGCACTAGGACGCAGAAATAAAAATAATGTATTGATGGTAGGTGATCCGGGTGTTGGTAAAACTGCCATTGCTGAAGGACTAGCGTTTAATATTGTTAATGGCAATGTTCCAGAGTTTTTAAAAGAATATAAGGTATATAACCTTGATATTGGCAGTATGTTAGCAGGATCAAAGTATCGCGGCGACTTTGAAGAACGTTTTAAATTAGTTATTTCTGCTCTTACAAAACAAGGCAAAACAATTATGTTTGTCGATGAAGCACATATGATGATGGGTGCCGGAGCAGCAGGTTCTAGCAGTGCAAATGATATGGCTAATATGTTGAAACCTGCACTCACTAAAGGTGATCTAAAAGTTGTTGCATCAACTACTTGGGAAGAATATCGCAAGTACTTTGAAAAAGATCGTGCGCTGATGCGTAGGTTCCAGCGTGTTGTAATAGACGAGCCTTCAAAAGAAAATACAAAAAGTATTTTGTTAGGTTTGAAAAAATATTATGAAGATTACCACGGTACAACTATTACAGATGAAGCTATAAATGCTGCTGTGAAATTAAGTGTCAAATATCAAACCGATAAAAAACTGCCAGATAAGGCAATTGACTTGATTGATGTAGCATGTTCTCGCTTTAAAGTTAATAATCAAAAAGAAAATGTTATTGTAGGTGAAGACGAAATCCAATTTGAACTTGCAAAGATGATTAAAGTTCCGACAGAACAAGTAGCTGAAAAAGAAACTGACAATCTTAAAAATTTAGAATCTAATTTGAAAAAGGTTGTTTTTGGCCAGGATGAAGCTATTGAAAGTATTGTAGATAAAATACTAGTTAGTCAAGCAGGTTTAAAAGCAGACGACAAACCTATTGGAAGCTTTGTATTTATGGGTCCTACGGGCACAGGTAAAACTGAAACTGCTAAAGCTTTATCTAGTAATTTAGGTGTACAACTTGTGCGTTTCGATATGAGTGAATATATGGAAAAACATTCTGTAGCAAAGCTAATAGGATCGCCTCCGGGCTATGTAGGACATGAAGAAAATGCAGGTCAATTGATTACAAAATTGCAAGAATTTCCTAATTGTGTATTACTCCTAGATGAAATAGAAAAGGCTCATCCAGATGTATCACAAATTCTTTTGCAAATTATGGACAACGGTAAAGTGACAGGTAGTAACGGTAAAGAAGCAGATGCACGTAATTGCACATTAATTCTTACAACTAACTTAGGTGCTTCTCAAGCAGAGAAAAATTCTATAGGTTTTGAAACACAGGACACTAACGAATATGATGATTCAGAATTAAAAAGATTTTTTGCTCCAGAATTTCGTAACAGACTAGATGGTGTTATTACGTTTGCTAAACTAGGTCGAGAAGTTATGATTAAAATTGTAGGCAAATTCTTAGTTGAATTAAAGAATATGGTTAAAGATAAGAATATAAACATAAAAATTACTGATGATGCAATAGATTATTTAGTTGAGAAAGGATTTGATCCTAAGAACGGTGCTCGTCCGCTTCAACGTGTAATTGACAAAGATATCAAACGTCCACTAAGTAAGCAAATATTATTTGGCAGTCTAAAAAATGGCGGAAGTATTACTATAGATTGTCAAGATAGTACAATTATTTTGAATACTGATCCTCAAAAAGTCTTTGAAAATGTATAAGTTGACTTCTAATAAACTCTTTTATTCTAAGTTTGTATACAAGTTAGTTGTCTATAATAAATTGGCATCAATATTTAGATCTGAATTACAGCGTGGTAAAGAATTATCTTATGCTAGAGCAAAATTAGACGAATATAATAATTTGTATTTGAATAATCAACCTATAACTAAAACTATATTTAGAACAGAAACATTTATATCTAACGATGATTTTTTAGATGCAAGAGATATCTATAAATGTTTAAAGAAATTAAATGAAGACTATTTGGTCAGGGTAGGTATAAACAATGAATTAATTGTTTATTATAATGATAAATCTAAGCTAATAAACATAGCAAATAAAATGCGAACAGACAGAATTGAGTTTCATGAGCCAGATAATAAAATTGCAGAGTATTTAAAAAATAATACCAACGTAATAGTTGTAAAAAATAAACCTCAATTTCATTTGCGAGTAACTCTAGGAAGGAAAAATGGATCCATAGATTTAGCTAATTGGTTGCGAAATAATAAAGATAAAAGTAAAGTAGGTAAGAAGACTTTAGAATACTTAGAAAATCAATCATATGTAGACGGATTATACTTTTATGTAAGAGATGAAAAACTACTTCAACTGATAACTTTAATTTGTGGTAACAATATTCGTAGAGTGCAAAGACTGGTTTGGCACAACGAATTAGATAAATATTAGTATGGCAGCAAATAGTGAAATAATTTTATCAGCTCAAACACATCCAGGAGATAGTACTTCTGAAGTTGTAATAGGCGACAAGTTCAAAGGCGACGGTTACTATGGCCGCAGTGATGGGTTGCATACAGTGCAATATAATTTGTCAGAATTTACAGGCACAATTATTATCGAAGGCACATTAGAAGTAAATCCTAATAATAATGATTGGTTTAGTGTTCATTCATATGTAGCGGCACAAGAAACCGATAATAAGATTGTAAGTTTTACAGGAAACTATGTTTGGATTCGTGCTAAAATTATTTATACTGACGGAACGTTGAACTCTATAACATTAAATCATTAAGGTAAGTAACATGGAACACTTTGTAAGAATAGTAATGGAAAAACAAGAAGGCGCTCAACTATTAGATGAAAGCATCTTTGCAGAACAAGAAATTTACGAAACTGAGCAGGGTGCTACAGTATACGAAATTGCACTTCCTCGTCAATTAAGTGAAGAAGAAGCAGATGAATATGCTAACCGTTTAGCAAATTATATGTTTGAAAGTGGTCATGAAGATTTTGATATTGAGATTTCAACAGACATAGGCGAAGACATTATAGAAGAAACATACGACGGTGACGACTTTTTCTTAGAGTACGGCGTTATGTGGTTCAATGAAGATGACGATGAATTAGATGAAGCTGAATACCAAGGACGTAAAGTAAAACTTGGCAAACCTATGCGTGGCGATGTTAAAAAGTTCAAAGTATATGTCCGTGACCCAAAGACTAAGAATGTTAAAAAAGTAAACTTTGGTGATCCTAACATGAAGATTAAAAAGTCTAATCCAGCACGTAGACGTTCATTCCGTGCTAGACACAACTGCGACAATCCAGGTCCACGCACAAAAGCACGTTACTGGTCATGTAGGAAATGGTAATATGCGAATCAAAGAATTTGAAAAAAATATTCCGTTTGATGTTGTAGATGACATAGCAATATATATGCGTAATGATCCAATGATTTATCGCAAACATTTGTTTCCTGCGATAATGAAAATGAAGGATATTCACAATAGCGGTAAAACTCCAGATGCAAATGCTTGCCTTGAGTCATCTTGTAAAACTGCTATGGAATCTTACTGCCAACGTTACAAATTAGGTTCGCCGAAAAATGTTTTCAAAAAAGACGATAAAGATGCACTCATTCAAAAATTATTTTCTGAAGAAATGAAGATGATAAAAGATGGAGCATACTAATGTTACTGAGAGAACTGTATGAAGAAACCCAAAAAACAGCAGTTCTTGCATTTGGTAGACTCAATCCTCCTACAATAGGACATGCAAAACTTGTAGATGCAATTAAATCACAAGACGGTGATCATTATCTATTTTTAAGCCAAAGTCAAAAGCCTAAAACAGATCCGTTAGATTTTCCGACCAAAATTAAATTTGCAAAACAATTCTTTCCTGGCATAAACATAGGACATCAAAGTGTACGTACACCAGTTCAAGCACTAGAAATGCTACAAAGTTTAGGTTACACCGATGTAATTTTTATCGCAGGTTCAGATCGTGTTGATGGTTTTCAAAAATTATTTGACACATACAACGGCCAACCAGACAAATCAGGCAAAGTTCCGTTTAAATTTAATTCGATCAAAGTAGCAAGTGCAGGAGAACGTGACCCTGACGCTGATGACGTAAGTGGTATGAGTGCAAGTAAGATGAGAGCACTAGCAGCACAAGGTGAATTCGAATCATTTGCACAAGGTGTGCCTAATAAGAAACTGGCAAAGAGCTTGTATGATGCTGTGCGCAATGGTATGGGCATTAAAGAGCCTGTAGAAGAACAACAACTTGACGAAATTGCACCAGCAATAGGTATAGCCGCAGTTTGGTTAATTCGCTGGGCAGCAAAACGAGCTCTAATGCCTGCACTCAAACTTCTTATACGAAAAATAGCAAAGTATGCAATAGGCGGTACAGCAGTAGCCGTTGCAATTGACCAAGGTTGGGAATGGGTTAAAGGACAAATTGGGGAACAAGCTACACAATTTTTAATAGATCACGGTTTTGATATTTCTTTAGCAGTTATTTTAATAATTGGTGCAGTAGTGATTAAAAAATGGGTAGAGAAACACGGCGAAAAGTTTGCTGCTAAGTATGCAGAATCTTTAGAACAAGGTGATCTATCGTGGATGAATTAGAGTATATTAAAAAACTAGCAGGTGTAAATGAATTCAAAGGTTACACAGAGTATACTCTTGAAGATATGAGTCAGACTGCAACTGACTTAAAACAAATTGAAAAAGATCGAGGTATTAAACCAGGCGATAAAGAATGGTTTGAACTTTGGTTTTCAAAACCATACATGACAGGACACAAGTTTAGAGGACGAAAGAAAAAATGAGGGTTGCTGTTTTTGGTTGCTCGTGGACTTGTGGTGTTCCTGTTGAATGGTCCAAAAAAACAACCAACAGTAAATATAAAAAAAATATTCCACAAGAAGATTTTGTCAATTGGACAAGAGAGCTAGGAAAGCTAGATACAAATTTAGAAATTTACAACTATGCCTTACCTGGAACTAGTATAGAATTCAGCCTATGCATGTTAGAACGGTACCTAAAAAATCCTGATTGTGATTTAGCTATATTTCAAGCCACACGCCCTTATAGGTATACTTATTGGCATCAAAACTTTAATGAAAAAGACTGTCTTATTAACCGAGAACCAAATGTATATCAATTTGATAGTACTATTTTAGAATACGTTAATATTGTAAATCACCACGATGGTGGTCATGAAATATGGAATTTGTTGAGTAAATCGGGCACACAGACGGAAAATAAATATATCAAAAATTATTTTCGTAGAACCAATCACGAAATGTTTGAAAATAGCTATAAAGCCATTCTAAATTATGTCAAAGATGAAGTAGATATATGTTTTTCTCACGAAAGTAATGGCTTAACTAATAGTGTACAAGACACGCTAGGTGATAAAATATTTGAAAACTACTGGATGGACGTAGGCAAACATTTCGGTATCGAGGGTGCTCAATGGCAAGCCAAATGGGTTCTAGATCAAATAAATACACATAGAGGATAACAACATGAGCTTGAAAACTTGGTGGCAACGTGTAACACGAGAGGAATATGAGTTAATCATAACGATTCCGGACGAGGTGACTGTGCATCAGGACGGCGCACGTACAGAAAAATTCAAAACACAAACATACTCTGCAAAAAAAATAATTAAAACAATGCCTAAGCATTTTGTATTTGTAGATATGGACGGAAAACGTAATGAAATTAAATTACAAAAACCTGCAGATTTTCACGTAGTAAAGATTTGGTAATATGAAGTGGCGCGACATAAAAGAAGATGGTAGAATAGTCAAAGGTGTCAACACTACTGTTGACGTGGGCACTGATGAGATCAAAAAGCAGGCAGCAAAATTTGGTTTTAAGGTAGACAAAGACGGACGTCCACAAAATCATCCAACTAAAATTAAAGGTAAATCAACTAATGTATTGTTTAATCTAGGATTAGCAGAAAGTAAAAGCTATATTTGTCCTAGAACAAAGGCATCTAAATGTCAATGCGAAAGTGTAAATTCAGTATCCGAAGCACTAGAAACTGTAACAGCAGTATGTGAATTATATCCTAATGACAATGTTGAAGGGACAATACTGTTTAAACAACAACCTAACAAACCTACCCTTATTGTAGGGGAAATTAAAGGATTATCTCCAGGCGAACACGGTTTTCATATACACGAATTCGGCGATTTAAGTAAAGGTTGTGAAAGTGCAGGTGGACACTATAATCCAGATGGAGTAGATCATGGAGATTTATCTAAAGGTCATGTTGGAGATTTAGGTAATATCACAGCAGATGAGAACGGAATAGCACAAATCCGTATAGTTGCTGAACGAGTGGACTTATTAGGCGAAAGAAGTGTTGTTGGCAGGTCTATTGTAGTGCATAGTGATGTTGATGATCTGGGCAACGGCGGTGACGATGAAAGTTTAAAAACAGGTAATGCAGGCGATAGGTTAGCTTGCGGAGTAATTGTTATGAAAGAAACAATTTCCGAAGGCAATCTTATACCAAATCCCAAAAATACATTTTTAACAAAAGCTGATACTGCTTATGACTTTATAAAGTTAGGACAAAATATGGCTAACTTAAAAAGTATGCCAAAAGGCTCTAATGTAGACGAACCTGATATAATGGTAGCTCCGTATGCAGGTGCAAAAGAAATGAAATATCTTATGAAACAACTTAAAAGAATAGGGTATGATGTTCAAGATGCGCAAGGTTACCAGGACGCACACTATAATGACAAGCCTACTGGAGGGCAGCCTCCACCACAAATAAAGAATTATGGTCCTCTGGGCAGAATCAAATTAGATAAACTAAAGAGTGTTCAGTGCGAAAGACAATGGCATAAGTTAGGCAGGCAATTAGTTAGAGTTCTAAGTGATGATTATGCTCCTATACAAATTGATCGCAAAGGACGCATAGTAAATGGACATCACAGATATGATGCATTACGATTAACTGGTGCAGAATATGCTCGTGTGTATATGGCAGATGATATTTTAGAAAATATGTTAGACGAAGGCTGGAGCAAAAAATACAAGGATAGTATTAATTGTTCTAATCCAAAAGGATTTAGTCAAAAAGCTCATTGTGCAGGACGCAAAAAGAAATGAAGAAACTAGACATAGAGCAAGCAGAACCTATACGTAAAAAGTTTGCCCGCAGTTGGGAAATACGTAAAGGAAAGTATTTGTATAAAAAAGTTGCATTTGATGACTATAATCAAGTGTTACGTTTCTTAATGGCAATTGAGCAACCGCAAATAAAGTTAGATCACTTTGCTGACTTTATGAACTTCTATAACGAACTAACTATTGCTATTACTACACACGATGTAAACGGGCTTACACAATTAGACTTTGAACTTGCTCTATATATTGACAAAGCCTTAGAACAAATGGATGCAAGACAACTAGAAGAAAACTTTGCTGATGGCAAGAAAAAAGGCAAAGTATATAATGAAAGTACAGACCTAAATAGTCTTAGAAAATTTGTTAAGTCTCAACGAGAAGCACCCGATCAAGTTCTTTATCAAATGATGATGGCTCCAGATACTTATGGACACTCAGCATCAAACTTTGTAAGAAGTTGGTATGAGCGC
>Ga0255751_10000611_pt1 | contig 33308 bp, 48 predicted proteins | sample 071ome_20_FD_179951 | JGI IMG/M metagenome (GOLD analysis project Ga0255751, IMG submission 179951) | Coastal salt marsh microbial communities from the Groves Creek Marsh, Skidaway Island, Georgia - 071412BT metaG (version 2) | ecosystem: Environmental > Aquatic > Marine > Intertidal zone >... | reverse complement strand
AAAGAACCACCTACAGGTATAGGAGCTGCTTTAACCATATAAGCTGTGTTTAATTTAACATCTACAGTTGCTGTACTAGATGATGTATTAGCAATACTAAGTCCAATAACTGTAGTTTCTGTAGCTGATGGTCCAGTTAATACAGTTGCCTCTGTAGTTACCGATGTTGATTGATATGATTTAAATGCGTTTGCCATAATATTATCCTAAAGCTATTGCGAATGCTAAGGCTGCTCCACTTGCTGCGGCTGCACTTGCTGCTGCTGCGGTTGCTGAAGTAGCTGCGTTTGTTTCACTTGTTGCAGCATTTGTTGCTGATGTACTTGCACTTGTTGCACTTGATGCCGCTGAAGTAGCCGAAGATGAAGCATTGCTTTCTGAAGTTGCTGCATTGGTTTCCGAGGTACTTGCGTTAGAAGCAGATGTTGCTGCATTTGTTGCATAAGTAGAAGCATTTGATTCTGATGTTGCTGCGTTGGTTTCTGAAGTAGCTGCATTAGTTGCTGAAGTAGAAGCACTAGTTGCACTAGAAGCTGCTGCTGTTGCACTAGATGATGCAGAGGTTGCACTAGTTGCTGCATTAGTTTCACTAGTAGCAGCATTAGTTTCTGAAGTAGATGCATTAGATGCACTTGTTGCTGCACTAGATGCACTAGTTGAAGCATTAGTTGCTGAAGTAGCTGCTGAAGTTGCACTATTACTAGCATTAGTTTCAGAAGTAGCAGCATTAGTTTCACTAGTTGCTGCGTTAGTTGCAGAGGTAGAAGCACTAGTTGCGCTATTACTTGCATTAGTTTCTGATGTCGCAGCATTAGTAGCTGAGGTTGCAGCTGCTGTGGCACTATTACTTGCATTAGTTGCAGCAGTTGTTGCTACATCTTCTGGTGCTGTCCAAGCACTACCTGTATAAAATTTAAGTACATTATCTGTACTATTCCAATAAATATCACCAGTTGTCAGTGGGTCACCATCATTATCTGTTGTAGGGTCTGATGCTTTAGAACCTAAGTATTGGTCACCAAACTGGTCAAATAAATTCTCTGTTGCTGTTTCAGCTGCTTCGGCTGCTGTTTGAGCAGACTCAGCTGCAGTCTGTGCTGCCTCTGCCGCAGTCTGTGCAGTACTTGCAGAAGTTGCACTTGTGGCTGCATTAGTAGCGCTAGTTGCTGCTGATGTTGCTGAAGTTGCTGCTGCAGTTGAACTTGTAGCTGCATTAGTTTCTGAGGTTGCAGCATTTGTTTCGCTTGTAGCTGCAGCACTAGCACTATTAGAAGCGTTAGTTGCATTAGTTCCAGAAGTAGTAGCATAAGTAGAAGCATTAGACTCTGAAGCTTCAGCATTAGTTTCTGCAGTTTCTGCTGCTGCTTGAGCTGCCTCTGCTGCCGCTTGTGCCGCTTCAGCTGCTGCTTGAGCTGCTTCTGCATCAGTAATATAATCATCTAAATTATACTGGTCAGCTACATAAGTAGATGTCCCAAGACCAAAACCTCTATCTATACTCATAATCTTAATCTTCTACGCATAGATAAAAAACCAGCTAATCTTTTTTTCTTAGGTGCTTTTTTATTTTTTTCTTGTTTAGGCATAACTTTTACCAGTTGTTCCGTGTCTTTTATTTTCTCTTTGATTCCAGCGAGTCCTTAATTCATGTGTTGTGTTCCAGTTCTTGCCAGATTCTGTAATTCCATATTGTACATTTGTACAAAAAGCTAAAGTATATTTAGCTTCTTCTTTACACTCAGGACATGCCTGAGGATTTTTTCTGTCATTATAAGACACTAAGTGGTCAGATGTATGACCATTTTTACATTTGTATTCGTATATTGGCATGTCAGTTAGTATAACACCCTCCGAAGAGGGTGCTATTGAGATTAGGAAGCTGCTACTTTAAATGCAACACCTGACTCATCACGAAGCTCTGCAACACCATAAATAGTGTCAGCTGTGAACAAGTCACCTAAGTACTCTTGTTTGTACTGAGTTTGAGTTCTAACACCAACTTGCTCAGCTAAACATAGAGCATCTCTATGCATCATAACACCAACTCTGTTAGCGTTAGTATCAGCTGAAGGGCAGTTAGAAGTAACATAAACATTAATTCCATAGATAGAACCAATGTTACCAGTCTTGATAGCATTACCATCACCAATGAACTGCTGCTCAGTAAATCTAGCAATACCTAAAATATCGTTAGCAGCGATAGGTGGGATAACTAGAGAACGATTATCCATAGGAACATCGTTATCATCTAGAGTAAGAATCATCTTACGGATACCTGCATCAGTAATATCAGCAGCAGTACCTGAAGACCATGTAGCACCAGCACCATCAAGAACAGTACCACCGTTTAAAGAAGTACAAAGACCAAATAGGTCATCATCAACTTGTGTAGCAAGTGCATAACCAGCATCATCAGTATAAAATTTTCTCATTGAAGCTAGAGACTGAACCTCAGCAATATCTTCAATTAATTTTGAATATTCATAATGCTTGTTAATTGTTACTGTAACTTTAGTGTTTGTATCATCTTGTAAAGTTACTTGTGTATTAGCGGCTTTAGCTGCTGCAGAACCTCTTGAAGGAACAGGGATGTAAATAGTATCACCTTTCTTACCTTTGTGAGACATCTTAGTAACTAAGTTAGCTAAAACTAGATTTGATTTATAAGAGCCAATTACTTCATCCGACCAAAGTTCAGGAATAAAGTTATTAGCAATCGCTGTTGTGACTGTAGAGCCACTTGCAAATGAGTTTGCCATTATTTATTCTCCTATAGAATATTATCTAACACGACCCTCAGCATAAGCTTGCATTATTTCATCAGCGTTAGCTGCGTAATAAGCAGGGTCTCTTCTTTGTAGTTCAATTAAATCTGTCCTACGATATACTTTTTTACCACCTACAGAATCTCCGCTTGAACGAGTCTCAGAGCTAGTTTGTAGAAGTTCCTTATCTCTAGTCTTTTGTTGTTTCTTTTGTACTTCTTTAGTCTTATCAATCATAGAAAGTGTTTTCCATGTATCAAATAATTCAGAAGCAGAATCAACATCATAGTTATCATTGGCTCTTCTGAAAAGCTCTGTACGAACAGGACTACCCTGTACCCAATCTAAAAACTTATTATCCTGTATCGTATCACGAAACTCAGGATGTTTAGCTTCTAGCTGAGCTATACTTGATTGTTGTGCAGCCTTCATATTAGCTTCTTTAGCAGCTAGTATTTCAGGATGTGAAGCAACTATCTTAGCTATAGCTTCTTTAGGATTATCATACAATAACTCTTGAAAGTCTTCCTCTGGTTGTGGTTCAGTATTTGTAGCTTGCTGCTGCATAGATGCTTGTTGCAATTCAAGTAGTTGTTGAATCATCTTTCGTTGTTCTCCAACCTCTTGACCTTGTTCACTCAGCTTACGCTGTGCGTTTTGGTGCATTGAAATTACATCTTCTAGTGTCTTACCAGCATACTTCTCAGGTACTTCATAAGCTTGCTCCTCAGCTTCAGGTGCAGCTTCTACTTCAGTTACTTCTTCCGTAGTAAGTTCTTGATTTTCTGTTATTGGTTCTGATACTGCTTCAGGGTTATCTACTATAATACTCATCTTCTTGGTCTCCGCCCGTATTGGGTTATGAAGTTAAAATATCATGGAGCTGTTTCCAGTTGTTCCATGGTTGTTCTAGTTACATTTTCTAAATTAATAATATAATTTAAAACTTGTAACTTACCTTTGGCTTCCCAAAGGCCTTGCTCATCTCTAATACCATCAACATCGTTGATACTATCAGATATGTTCTTTAATTCTTCCACGACATCTTTCCAGCCATCGTGTTCAAATAAGTCTAATCTTGTTTCTAGTATTTCTAAATCTGTCATTGAATAAACTTATCTACAATTTCTACTTTTTTAGCTTCAGCTCTAGCTCTAGCCATATTAAGAGCAGTTTCTGATTTAAGATGTTCCATTTCAGGAATATTTCTTACATTCTCAGAGTTTTTACGCTCAATATCTGCCTTAGTATTCTCCATATCTAATACAGACTTTTGAAGTTTAAGTAATTTATCTTGTTGCTGCATAGCATCTGGTACTTTACTTTGTGCATCTGATTGATATTTAACAGCTCTAGCGTTATTTTCAGCAGCTTCAGAGACTAACTTATTAATCTCAGCTTCTGTCATACGCATTTGCATCTCTTGTCCAATAGCTTGTAGTTCTTGCTGCTGTGGATTAGGCTGCATTGCTTGTATTAGTCCATTTACTATTTGGTCTCTGTTATGAATACTAGAGTTTTGGAATAATGAAACTAGAATTGTATTAAACGCAGGATTATCTGCAGGAATACTTTGCATTAGTGAAACCATTTGCTGCATTTCTAGTTCTTTAGCCATAATTCCCATAGTTGAATATGGAATAAACTTGTAATCTGCAACAGGATAACGCTCAAAATCAAATTGAATCTTTCTATGTAGTGATTTATTAATCATTGGAATTAAGAAAGTATTCTGGAAATTCATTAATGTACGCTTTTGTCGTTTGATAGCGGCTGACTGTGCCATAGACATACCAGAAGATGTAGCTCTATCAGCAGTTTGCACATCTGCAGCACCCGTACCCATCTGAATCATAGCTTGTAATGAGGAGACCTGGTTAAATGTGTTAGCATCTGTGGTTCCCATATCTAGAGGCATAATTGCATCTCGTGGCGAGCCATTCGTTAGTAAAGTCTTTCCAGGTCTTACCTCAAACTTAGAACCTCTTGGTAATCTGGTAGCATCTGCTGCCATCATTGGCGTAGTTGTTAGTGCTAATGAGTCAATTCTTGCTCTCATTTCAGCATCTAACGCTTTTTGTGGATTGTATCCTTTCTCACACACGCCTCTGCCCCAGAATTTATTAGGAACAATGTCATGTTGATAAGAAATAAAAGGTCTATCTTTCATCATAAAAGCATTTTCTTCTGCTCTTAGGATGTATGAATCATTTACGATAGTAACAACAGCCTCAACCATTGTATCTTTTGTATCGTATTCAAAATCATCTTTATCTGCATTCTTTTTAAGAAAGCGTTTAGGTACTTTACCCCAGTATTCTGTAATCTTAACACTATCAGACTCATCAGCTTGCTTAGATTCAGGGTCATAACCAAAGTCAACAGTATCATAATCACCATCTAGAGGTACATCTCTATACATTCCAGAGTTAATACCATCAACAACATGGTATCTAGGCTTAATTACTTCATGTGCAACACCTAAAGCTTCGTTAATGGAGTTAGCAGAAGGGTCTATTAAGAACTCTTTGGGGGATATGGGTTCGATTCTTACATCTATGATAGGTCTTTCAACCAATTCTCTAGTTGTTGCCATAGTCCCTTCTACTGGAACCTCCACAGGTGAACGCTCTATGTTTTGTTCTACAACAATCTTTCCAATACCAGTACCATATATAGCACCGTTTAAGAAAATCTCTGATATTGCATCTTTACAACCTGTACTTTCTAGGTCTTCTTGCAATAAATTGCGTACATATTCAGCATCTTGTGGATTCTGGTCCAACATATCATCTTTAATGTCAAACCATTTGCCACGACCAAATGTAGCTTCTTCTAATTCTGCAACAGTAGCTTCTACTGCTTGTTGTAATGCGGGAGATATGATTCTAGACTTCTCAGATTCTCTGGTTCTGTCTTCTTGTAACCATATTCCACGCCATAATCTGTAGTATTCATCCCATTTGTAGACATAATTAGTATCTCTCCAAGTTCTCCAACTTTCTAGTCGGTACATTAGCCAGGATGTTAACGCTTGATATTTGTTTTCTTGGTCCATTTAATTTACTTATAGTAATTTAAGCGTAATATAACATAAAAATTTATTAGTAACCTGCTATTTCGTCAATAGGTTCCCATTCATCGTCAAAATCTATAGAAAAAGCAAAGTCTGCTATAGCTACTTGGTCGATATAAGCTAGTGCATCAAGCATATCATCGTGTGATAAATGGTTAGGAAAGTCTAACATCTGAGAGATAAAAGGTTTCCACTCTTTATCTTCATTAAATGTTATCTGACCATGCTCCATTCTGCCTTGTAACGCCCATGTTATACGCTCAGTCTTCTTTTTACCGCCATGTCTTAACTCATCTAAGTGGACAAAGCTGTCGTTGCTGCGCATTTCATCTTGTAAATAAGGCAATATAGCATTTCTTAGTGAACCAGTCTCAATACCTACAGTAGTAGCTTCGTAAAACATAGCAGCTTCTAGTATCTTTCTTGCTGTTTCTTTGATAGACCATCTACCATGTTTAATATCAGCAACCCACCACTCATCAGCATTAGTTTTAACAATAGCAATAGCCGTCTCATCCAGCTTAGAACCCTTTAAACCTCGTTCTTTTTCAACAGATTCAAACCCAGCAGGGTCAACAGCAATAATAAAGTTACCCTCTTCAGGCTCTTCACCTAACTGGAACCAATCTTCTTTAAAGATTCCACCAGTAAATGTTTCAAACGATGCTTCAAATTCTTGACGAAACGCCATAGAAGACATACTTTTTCTTGCAGCTTCAATTTCCTCGTCATCAATATATGGATTATCTGTTGAGTTGTAGGAGAATGTTTCCCAGTCATCTTCTTTCTTTGCCTCATTATAAAGTTCATAAAAATGATTCTTACCTGCAGGTGTACCAATAAACAATGCACCACCTTTAACATCGGCAAGAGTCGGTCTAATAATTTGTTCCCACACATTAGGTTTCATAGATGCATACTCATCCAGTACAACATAAGCAAGACCAACACCACGAAGAGTATCTGGTCTATCAGAACCTTTTAAAAATATCTTTCTTCCGTTTACAAGGGTGAGGCGGGCGGTGTTTTCGTAGGCATCAACAATAAGGTCTTGTCCCAACTCTTTTAACATAGACCACATAATGTCTTTAGCTTGTTGGAATGTAGGACCAATGTAAAAGACATCCTTAGAGTCAGACTGTAGTGCCTTAATTAACAAAATCCAAGCAGCCAGCCTAGACTTACCAAATCTTCTACCTGCAGCAACTACCTTAAATCTAGCTTCAGAATTAAATATGCTTAATTGAGCAGGATGTAACTCAACATTAAGTTCTGCCATCAGCTACCACCTCAGCAATAACCTCATCATCAGACTTAATAGTAGGATTCTTAAGTTTCTTACCTTTAGCCATCTCAGATATTTGGTCAGTAGTTCCAACATTAATAATTAAACCACCATCATCTTTAGTGTGTTTAATTTCTACCGCCTTCTGCGGAGGAACAATTCTATCCATACACATTTTAAGACAATGAACATCACCTTTTAATGCTTTATCTATGACTACCTCAACTATCTCTTCTCCTCTAGAGCTTAAGAGTTCTCTAGCTAATTGAGTATATTTATTGACACTTCCTTTAGGTCTGCCATTGGGATTCCCAGACTTACCTTTTTTAAACAAATGAGGAAGATTAGCGTTGTTAGCTCTACCATCCATTTAGTTATCTCCTTAATGAGGCTAAATTACTTAAGTTTACTTAAGTTTATCAGTAGTATCTTTAGTAGGAGGTTTTATTAGTGGTAGGAGGCTGAGTCGGCCCCTAAGGTGTCGTCCCTGTCTGCTAATTTTCTCTCCTGTTTGCAGATGTTTCTGATGTTTTACTTAAGTAGTCGCTGTCGAGTCTACCTGATGAATTAACTTTTGTCCAGTATTTTCTTTACTTTTTGTTAAAAACAGTCTTAAGAGGTCTCAAATCCTATTTAATCTGCTAGTGATTGTTTATATATTACTGCAGTATCCAGAGTAGGCTCCCCCCTACCTAAAACTCACACTAATTTACTTATGTCTGTCTGCTGTCTACCGCTGTAGTCATCAGATTTCAGATAAATGTCTGTATGATTCACAATCAAACCACTTAATTACATCACAATCATTGCATGTTCTGTATTTAGTTACTAACACAATACAATCACACACAGCACCTATAGTTTCCATTTGTATCTCAGTAAATTAGTAGTTTCATATTGGTGTCCTTCAGTATGACAACTAAACCATACGACAGTCCTTTGCGTCAACAATAATAACGGTATCCGCTGGAGCGACCTCCGTGATTATTGTTTCCCTTCGGTGACGCAGTCCTGTCGCATGGTATCTATTTAGTGTCTTCGGACAACAATATAAACTTCCAATTTAGGAGATAAAAATGAAAACTATAGATACTTTTATAAAATCAATCAAACAACTTAATACAGAAGCATACAACATTGAGTATAGCACTCAAGTCAGGGTTCTTCGAGCAAACCTATATTCATTATCAAATGATATTGAATATACAGTTAAGCAACATCGCAAACGAGTTGCAAACTGGGATTTACTCAAAGAAATGGATACTGGTTCAGAATCAGATGCTAAAGAAATGCAATATCTTCAAAAGTTAATTAAACAAGATGAAGATACAGTCGATGAACTAACACCCATCGTAGATGCACTCAAGATTGCATACAAAGAAGTAGTTGGTAAAGAATATACCAAACCAATCAAGAAGAAAATCTTCGACACATCAAGTCAAGAAGTAGATTCTAACTTCGAACCAAGAAAACTATAACATCTAGGGAGTCTTCGGACTCCCTTTTTTTATACTCATTACAGGAGAGTAACATGAGAGAAACAATTATTGACGAGCGTCATTGCGAAGACGGGGCATTGCCTGCGATTTATGAAGTAGAGGTGTCCAAGAGATACGATGGTAGTGTGCTGCTGGAGTATTTAATACCTGACAGACATCTTGTTAGTCAGATTTACTACGGATACTCAATAGACTACGCGCTCAAAGACTTTCATAAACTTATTATCAGAGAAGAGCATCGTTATGTATGACTCTATCTTTATTCTGTTTATTTTCTTAATGATATTTTTAACTATGTGCATTGTTGCACTATGGATGGAGAAATAGTATGAGCAAAATCAAAGACTGGCTAGAAGAACAGATTAGACTGGGTTTTATTGACCCAGATACCAACACATTGACTCGTATGGGTTTTGTCCGTGACCGTATTGACCAACTGCAATGGAATATTGACTGCTCTGCCAAAGAGTTAGTAGAGTTGCAAGAAGAAATGCGTAGACTCAAACAAGCATGGGAGAATGAGCAATGAAACGCATAGAATTAGATGATGAGCTTCCCAAATTTGACCATGTAGACGACATCAGAACCTATGGTGATTGGTTGTATGACATGTTTGTTAATGGCAATCTAACAGCAGCTGTCAAAGACATGCTTGACTGGGGTATTTGGCCAGAAGATTTTTGGAACTGGTATGACAATCACGGACTAGCAGAGAGAAATTTCTATGACCATTTCGATGGTGCATTCTGGATTGCACTAGCACAAGTTTATAGTATAGAAGAGAGGAGGCGTAATGAAGCTTAAAGATTACTATAAGTGCTGCATCTGCGGTAAAGAAGAAAGAGGCTACGGTAATAATCCTGACCCCGTAGACTCTTATGAAAAGAAATGTTGTGATGACTGCAACGATACAGTAGTTATTCCAGCAAGGATTAAACAATTAATGGGAGAGAGTAATGGCTGAAACAATAATACCACTAGGTAGTAACACAGAACTACACTATGACTGGCAGATTAATCCAATAGGAATAGTAGATATTAAAAGCTTAGCAGACGCACAAGAATACTGTCAAGGAATGGCTGAATGTAGTGAGAGTCCAGCACATTTTATGACAGCAGTCTATGTAATGTATAACGCTATGGCTGAATACTATAACAAACAGATAGACAAGGAGCAGAAACATGAAGCTAGTTAAGATACTAAACAATCATGAAGATGGATTAATGTTTGTTAGTTATTTATTTGGTAGGCTTGCAGCATACGGTGATGATGCTGACCCAGAAGAAATAATAGAAGCCTTTTTAAATGTATCACCAGAAACTAAGGAGAGAGTTCGTGAAGCTATTAACGAAAACAATTAAAGATAAGTTGTTAAAAAACAATAACATAGAAGACCAGCTTAACCTAAAACCTGTAGTTAAATTCTTTAACCCAGTTGGTAATGGTACTTGGTACCTGACCAGTATGGATAAAGACGGTATAGGTTTTGGATTATGTGACTTAGGATTTCCTGAGTTAGGCTATGTATCTATACCAGAACTACAAGATGTAGAAGTAGGATTCGGTTTAGGTATTGAAAGAGACCTGCTATTCAAAGCAGATAAACCATTAAGAGATATGTATTAAACAAGGAGAGGAAGATGAAAGAAAGAAACATCGAAGCACTAGAGAAAGACAAAGCAGAACTAATAGCTCGTATTGAATTATTAAATGCAGAGCTAGAAGATTTGCAAGAGAAAGAAAGAAACGAAAAAGCTAATAGCTTAGAAGCTGTAGTCAATCGACTAATCGAAAAGCGTATTACTGTATTCGAAGAAGAGATAAATGGCTACGGCTGGTTCGAAGACAGACTAGAAGATAGTGACATCAATGACAAAATTAAACGAGTTGTCGATGAAACTATAGAAGACTGGGAAATCGATGCTGATATATCATTGAGGAAATACTAATGGCTTACTGTTGTCCGTATTGTGGTGACACAGATATTGAACTTGTCCCAGTCGCAGACGGGGCAAAGTTCGATGTCAGACCACAATTAAAACATGGAACCTTTAGGATACTCAGCGGTAATAGAATCATAGAAACTATGGAAGAGATGATGAAGGTAGCAGAAGAACATGCTTGTTTACCATACGCATACTGCCATAGCTGTACGGCTGAGTTTGACTTTAGAGGATTAGATGAAGATGATTATCAGGAGGAAGAATGAGATATGTAGTACATTGTATAGAGCATGGTGAAAGGTTTTTCTTTAGAGAAGAATACGATAAAGCCAATGGCTCAATCATGGAACAAGCAAAAGAAACTGCATCCATCTGGGGAGCAGAAGTAATATCAATTAGAGAGGAGAATGAAGATGCCAAACTGGTGTACGAATGATGTAACAATATGGGGGCTGGAAGAACAACCAGCTAAAGATTTAATAGCAGCAGCAGAAGCAGGTAAGTTATTACAATGGATTGCTCCAATGCCTGAAGAACTAGAAGATACCAAAGCACCAAGTGATGATGGTGTTAATTGGTACAACTGGCGTGTAAATAAATGGGGAACAAAGTGGGATGTTCATTGTCATTTTGTTGAGTATAAAAAAGAAGAAGATGGTACCTACACAATAGAACTATCATTCGATAGTGCATGGTCACCACCTGTTCAAGCATTTGAAGTGCTGCAAGAAAACTATCCTGAGATAGATTATGACCTTTACTATTTTGAGCCAGGCTGTGACTTTGTTGGTTGTAATGGTGATGACTTTAGTCCATACGACATCTATCTAAAACACAAATCTGGTGAATTTATAGGACACCTAGCATCAGAGTTAGCAGATAGGTTTGGTTTTCTCCAAGACTACTATGATGACGAAGATGAGATAGAAGGTGTTCGTTTAGAAATCAAGGAGGTTTAATGGAACCATGTAGATACGATGATATAAATTATCTAAGACATCCAGAGTTTAATCAAGACAATGAATACTATGAGTGTAAAGATTGCTGCGAGCAATGGGTAGACTTCGAACCATACTGCCCAAGCTGCAGCAGTCATAGAACATACGAAATATCTGAAGCTGAGCTAAGAGATGAGTGGTAGAATAGCATAATGTTTCATGATATTAAAGTATTACTAGAGATAACTATAGCTGCAGAAGCAGACACAGAAGAAGAAGCTCAGCGTCATGTTGATTCAATGAGTAACGAAGAGCTGTTGACCACTATTCTTGACCAACATTCTGTGCCTGATTTGCATACGCAAACGCTGCAGTAACTGTTATAATGGAACATTATCTTTTCATACAAAAGGTAATCGGGGACACCTCTTCTGACCTCGTCAAAAACCACAACTTGTATGGGATTTGCAGCCCTAAGCTGCTCAGTTGTGGGGGGAACGAGAGGTGATTATAAAAATATAAACCAATAAACTAGGGTTTTAAATATAGGAGAAGTCTATGTTTGTAGAAGGAACTACAATCTTCAGGTCATATCTGACCGAACACGAGACATACCAAGAACAATCTACTGGTAAGTTTGCTGTACAAATTACACTAGACCCAAAGGTCGCAGCAGAGTTAGCAAAAGATGGTATGAAAATCAAAGAGTATGAGGGTGAACCTTTAAGAAAGTTTACATCCCGTTATGCTGTACCAGTTTACACAGCAGATAAACAGATTTGGAATAAAGAAATTCCATCTGGGTCTAAAGTAAAACTAGAGTACACCATACGACCGCACCAGACTGCAGGTAATGTACCTTATGTCAAGCGTATTCTCATCAGAGAGTTAGGAGAAGAAACATTTGGTGCTACGGATGATGAGTTCTTTGAGGACCAAACTCCATTTTAAGTTATGCATGTTATGCATGACGACTGCTGCACTAGCCCATCATAAGCGGTGTAGTGGTAAGCGTAGCGACTATGACATTAGTAGTCTCCAGGGAAGCTGTAACCTGCTACACAGCCAGCTCCCAATAGAACAGCTCTTTTATCTATAAATTTTTCAAGCTGTATCCGCTGGTCTGACTGAGCCAGTTCTATGCAATTCAGTCATTATTAAATAGGAGAGGATTATGGCATACATAAGAAAAGAACCGTGTCCTTCATGCGGTAGTAAGGATAACCTTGCTGTATATGAAGACCATAAACATTGTTTTACTCCAGGCTGCGGTTACTACGAAAGCCTGAAGAAAGACAGCATAGTATCAATGAATACATACAGACCTAAGAAAGTCAACGAAGAGATGCAACCCAAAGGAGAGTACAGCAGCATACCAGAGCGTAGAATATCACAGAAGATATGCGAGCTATACAGAGTACGAGTCAAGAAGAACGACCAAGGTGCAATCACACATCATTACTATCCATTCAATGACACAGGCTGTAGGCTGAGTGCTTACAAAGTCAGAGAATGTGACACTAAATCTTTTACCATTGAAGGTTCATTTAAAGACACAACACTATTCGGTGAGTGTGTCTGGGATAAAGGTGGTAAGATACTAACCATAACCGAGGGGGAGATAGATTGTCTATCCATGGCTGAGGTATTCAATGGCAAGTGGGCTGTTGTCTCCCTCAAGAATGGTGCGCAATCGGCAAAGAAATCTTTAGCAGATAGCTACGACTTTATTGATTCGTTTGATGAGATAGTCTTAGCGTTTGACAATGACGAGGCTGGTAGGAAAGCTGTAGAAGTTGCTACAGAAATGTTCTCACCAGAGAAAGTCAGAGTCATGACATATCCAGAAGGATACAAAGATGCATCAGATATGCTGCAAGCTGGTCTTGTCAAAGACCTAGAACAACGCTTCTGGAAAGCTAAAGGTTATACACCAAGTGATGTTATCAGCGTAACCAAGTTAAAGAAAGATTGGTTAGACAGACCTAAGCAGGTCTCACAATCTTATCCTTGGATTTGTCTTAACAGATTAACCAAAGGATTTAGACAAGGCGAGATGGTAACTATCACCTCTGGCACTGGTATGGGTAAGTCATCTATGATACGAGAACTAGAGTATCACTTACTTACCAAGACCAAAGACAAGGTAGGCATCATACATCTAGAGGAAACACCAGAGAGAACCATTGACGGACTCGTAGGTCTACACCTCAACCGCAACTACCACCTAGACGAAGTCAGACAAATGACTGACAAAGACCAAGCATCCGCAGCATTCGATGAGTTATTCATACGAGATGGTGAAGATGTACTTACGCTATGGGATGGCAAAGATATGTCTACAGAAAAGATTATCTCACGCATCAGACTTATGGCTAAGGCACAGAATATTAAGTGGGTAGTACTAGACCACCTTAACTTAGTTATGTCAGGTAATGCAGGCGGTGACGAACGCAGAGAGATAGATGCTCTTATGACTCAGCTGCGGGAAGTCGTAGTAGAAACTAACATAGGATTGTTTGTTGTCTCCCACCTCAGTAGACAGTCAGGCAGCAAGCCTCATGAAGAAGGCGGCAACATATCACTAACACACTTGAGAGGTTCACAAGGTATTGCTCAGCTATCTAATATAGTCATAGCACTAGAGCGTAACCAACAGTCAGAGCATCCTCTCATACGCAACACAACAACGCTTCGAGTACTCAAGAACAGATACACTGGTGAGACTGGTATCACAGGGTACATACAATACAGCAACGAAACAGGTAGATTGGTAGAAGTACCAGAGATGCCAGAGGAATACTAATGAAAGCTGTATTTGATATAGAAGCAAACGGATTAGAACCTACTAGAGTATGGTGTATCTATGCTAAGGTACACACAATGCCATGGATAGAGAGATTCTTTGGACCTGAGGAGATTGAATCTTTTGGTGATTGGCTCAAAGAAAACCATGTCGATACTCTAGTTGGTCATAATATTATAGGTTATGACATTCCCGTATTGGAGAAATTAGTATACGGTTTCAAATGGGAAGGAGCTGTAGAAGACACACTCGTCATGTCTAGACTGGATAATCCTTCCAGGAAGCATAACCTAAAAGCATGGGGTGAATACTTAGGCGACTACAAGATAGGCTTTGAAGACTTCACAAAGTATAGTGATGCTATGAAAGAGTATTGCATACAAGATGTAAGTGTCACATACAAAGTCTACGACCTAATGCTCCAATCAAATCTCCACCCTACAGCTCTAGAAATAGAACATGAGGTAGCTAAAGTAATACATCAACAGACAGTCAATGGCTGGAGGTTCGACTACATAAAAGCTACAAGCCTCATGGCTGAGCTGAAGGATGAAATGATGAAAGCTGAAGATACAGTAAGGGAAGTCTTCAAACCTCTCCCGACTTTCAAACCTGTACCTTTTCCTAAGAATCCATATAAGAAAGATGGCTCTGTGTCGGCTGCTCTCCAACGCCACTTAGATAATCAATCTTACTTACATCCTGAGAAAGGGTGGGGACACATAATATATCCAGAGTTTAACCTAGCAAGTAGGCAGCAGATAGGCAGATACTTGCAACACTTTGGATGGAACCCTCTAGAATATACAGAGACTGGACAACCTATAGTTTCTGAAACAATCCTAGAGAATGTAGACATACCAGAAGCACAGATGATAGCTAGATACTTAATGCTGCAAAAGCGATTAGGTCTACTTGATTCCTGGATGGATGCACTACGAATAACTACAGCTAGAATACATGGTTCAGTCAACAGCAACGGTGCAAGAACTGGTAGGATGACACATAGTAAACCTAATCTAGCTCAAGTGCCTGCAGTATACAGTCCATACGGAGACAAATGCAGAGCGTTATTCAAAGTAGAGAACGGTTACAAATTAGTAGGTGTTGATGCTAGCGGACTAGAACTACGGATGCTAGCTCACTATATGAACGATAAAAAATATACAGAGGAGATATTAAATGGGGACATTCACACAGCAAATCAGTTGGCTGCACAACTTGAATCAAGAGATGAGGCAAAGACTTTCATATACGCTTTCCTGTACGGAGCTGGTGACGAAAAAATCGGGTCTATCGTTGGAGGAGAAGCAGAAGATGGTAAACGACTTAAGACAAATTTCCTTAATAATACGCCAGCACTTGCAGATTTACGAAGACGAATTACTAAATTGTCTGAATCAGGTCGACTCGAAGGACTCGATGGAAGACAACTCTTAATAGATAAACCACACACAGCTCTTAATACTTTATTCCAATCAGCTGGTGCAATAGTTATGAAGAAAGCACTACTGATTCTTAAAGATAAAGCAGACGCAGCAAATATAGATTACAAGTTTGTAGGCAACATACACGATGAGATACAAACAGAAGTCATAGAACACCAAGCTGATATGTTTGGTAGGTTGGCTGTGCAAAGTATAGTTGAGGCTGGTGAATACTTTAATCTTAACTGTCCGTTAGATGGCGAATATAAGGTAGGAATAAATTGGAGTGAAACACACTAATGAGTTATAATAACTATAGTGGATAAATAAGGAAGAGCTATGAAAAACATACGCACATTAGTAGATGACATCTACGAAGTTCTAGAAACAAACAAAGCAGCAGACGGAGTTGACACCGATCAAGTAATAAATGAGTTCGGTGAGGCAATGAAGGATATGCTGCGTACTGTAATTACTGAGCGTGACGACAGCCGCAAGCTTAGAATGTCTAACATAGGTAAACAAGATTTGTACTTGTGGTATTTATACAACGACTACGAAGCAGAAAAAATGACACCTCAAACTCTTATGAAGTTTCTATACGGTCATGCAACAGAACATCTAGTTCTAGCATTAGCAGAGTTATCTGGACATACTGTAGAAGGAAAGCAAGCTGAAGTAGAAATAGAAGGGATAAAAGGCTCGATGGACTGCGTCATTGATGGGTACCTTATGGATGTAAAAACAACCTCTACATACGGCTTTAAGAAGTTCAAAGAAGGTACGCTTAGAGAAGATGACCCATTCGGTTACATCAAACAATTACATGGTTATGCTGAAGCAAGTGGTACAGATGAAGGTGGATGGCTAGCAATCGATAAACAGAACGGTGCATTGTGTACACACTTTGAGTCATTCAAATACGACAGTCCAGTTAAAGAACGCATAGCATATCTTAAATGGTTAACAGCTAGCAAAGACAAACCTAAGCGTTGCTTTGAACCTGTACCAGATGGCAAGTCAGGTAACATGAAGCTATGTACTGAGTGTAGTTACTGTGTATATAAGAAGCATTGCTATCCAGATGTCAAAGTATTTGCTTATTCTACTGGTCCTAGGTTCTTAACTCATATAGTTAATTATCCTAAGGTAAATGAAATTTATAATTTCTTCGAGTAATGCCTGACATATTTGAAGTTACATTCATAGTAGTATTGTTTTGGTTACTATATGAATTTTTTTATGGTGATAATAAAGAGGAGTAAACCATGAGTCAAGATGAAAGAGTACTAGATTACTTAAAAGTTAACGGTTCTATCCAACCGCTGCAAGCATGGACAGAGCTAGGTGTTTATAGATTAGCTGCCTGCATTTTTAGATTAAGAAAGACAACTAATATAACAACAGGTAACACAGCTGTAACTAATCAGTTTGGTGAGAAGTGTAGAGTAGCAACATACTATTTAGAACATTGAAAAAGACAATATACATAAATCCAGTCCCTGCAAGTAGAGCTAGAGTTACTAGATGGTCTACATTCTTTCCTAAAAAGTACAGTCAATTTAAGAAAGATATGGAAATAGCTCTAGGAGATGTACAAATGGTACCTACTAAAGAGCTTATATCTTGCAATATAACCTTTTATATTCAAATACCTAAGTCTTGGTCTAAGAAAAAGAAATTAAACGCTGAAAACAGCTATTGTGGAAACAACAGCGACATCGACAACTATATTAAAGCAACACTAGATAGTTTAAATGGTGTGTTCTTTGAAGATGATAGACAGGTGGTAAGAATTACTGCTGCTAAACTCTATTCAAGTCAACCAAGAATAGAGTATTCGCATACAGAGATAGATTATTTAACTACTTATCTTAAAAACTAAGAAGTTTCTTAAAGTAATCAATATCTAGTTCAGCTACTTCTGGTTTATAACCTACAAAGCTAGGGACTTCACCACCGTATAGTTCTTTAGCTTTGTCATAACCTTCTTTAGTATTCCAGAATGGACTTTGTGTATCAACTGACCAGAAGTTAGCGCCCTTAGGTTTATACATGCCTGGGTTTTCACTATCAACTGCCATGTCTTCTTCTTCAGTTTGTTTCTTTTGACCTGTAAGAAGGCTGCCGTCTTTGCCTCTTTCGCCTTTAAGTCCTAAACCAGTAGAAACATCAGCATACATTGTCTCTAGTTCTTCATCAGTAGGTTCTTTATCTTTCTTAACTTCTTTAGGTTTTTCATATTCTTTAGCAGTAGTATCTTCTTTCTCTGCTTCTGATGTACCATCTTCAGAAATACGACCAAACTCATCAAATTCAAAACCATCTATCTTTCCTGGCTGGTCTGTAGTGGCTGCATCTTTAGCTTTCTTAGGTAGTCCAGCTATTTCTTCTCTAGCTTTACCTAGATTATCTAATTGATAATCAGCAAACTGCTCCATCATTCCTTTATTCTTGTCTACAAAACTACCGTCTGCAGCACTAGCTTTACCAACACCTAGTAGTTTTAATAAAGTATCTTTAACTGATGAGCTTTGGTCACCATAACCACCTTGCTCAGAGTCACCTCTTTCAGTCTGACCTATTACATAATAGTCATTCATAAGCTGCTCTTTAGTCATGTTAAACTTTTTAGCAGTAGCGTCTAAACCATTCTTAACATAGTAATCAATAATGTCTACTTCTTGATTCATATCTTTAGTTGCCATATCTATCTCCTTAATTCTCTTAATGATTTACTCTTATCTTCAGCTCCGTATTGAGGGAATCCAAAGAAACCAGATAACATTCTCTCAAAACTTTCACCCCATGATAACTCATTATCAATAAGAGGTTTAACTGAAATAGGTACAGCCTTACCAACTAACCACTTGGCTACATGACTTGTACCATCTTCCTCTATAATCTGTGGCCCAACAACACGACCACTCTTCATTGACATCCATTGTTTGTTATAAAACATTTCTGCCATTGTCTTAGGTATTATAGATGCTTTGTTCATGGCTGTATGCATAGGATGCTGCACCCAATGTATAGGCTCTGCAATCTGTTTAGATATAACTACAGATTCTCCACCTCCTAAATCTAATTTACCTGATTTTTCTCCAATCCAAAAGTCTTTAACACCTTCCCATGTAGGTTCTTTATCTGAGAATATTGAAGTTATTAACCACCACATAGCAGAAGTAATAACTCCAGCTCTTACAGAATACATTGAATACATATTCCATACCTTAAGAAACTCTTCATCTTCAGGTTTAAACTTACCTTTGTGTATTCTATTTAACCAAGCTTTAGTAACTTTAGGTGCATTCCAAAAAGTTCTACCTACAATTCTTAAGTTAGATATAGTCCAGTCAGGTGCAAACAAAGCAAGGTTCATCCATTTTCTATTCTTCATAGGAAGAACCTGAGCTGCTCTCATAGCAACTTTAGACCTTAATGTTGATGGATTCTTTCTAGCATAGTCATATAATCTAGTAGCAAAGTTATTCCAATCTAATGAACCAAATGCATCGTTAGCAAATTCAGCAGCATACTTACCTGCAGTAACTTCATCTATACCTTTTCTCATTAAGATTTCTTTATGTCTTAAATGAGCAGCAAGTTTAAACCTATCGTGCATAAACTCCCAAGTTAAGTAGTCAATCTTATCAAACGCTTTGTTGGCTGCTTTACCAAAGAAACCTAGTTTTTCAAAAGTATCGTTAATAACTCTTCTACCTGGGTTAACTAATTCAATAGTCTTAGTATTAATAATCTGTAGTCCATCTTTAATTGCTTCTTCTACAGCAGCATTAAACTCACCAGAACCTAACTTAAGTCTCTTAGGGTCAATGTTTTTAAAAGAACCTCTAGCCATTAAAGTAACAGGCATAGAGTATAAAGCTGATAAAGCTAGTGCTTGAGCGTGGAATAAAGAACTAAATACAAATATTCTTTTTAACGAGTTATTTAAAGTAAGAATATTTTCAGCTACATCCCAAGCACCGCCTCTTCTAGCTACATCAAAGTGGTCATTAAGAACACCTTTAACATTCTCATGAACCATATAACCTTTTAATGATGGGTGGTCAAACTCTGTAAAATTAATAACATCATCAGCTTCTATTTCGCCTCTGCTGACAGCACTATCAAAGTCTTCTTTCTTATACAAAGCTTTAGGTTTCATAACAGTACCAGCTTTAGTTTCGTGATATGGTAATTCCATCATCTCAAAACTATCTAGTAGTTTTCTATTCATTAATGACCTACCAAATGCTTGAGCATAGATATTCATAATCTGTGCAGGGTCATCAACAACCTCATAACCTTTTTGTTTAAGAGTTTCTATAGTATCGTCTACTAACTTTCTAGGTATTTCATGGACATTTCTTAAACCACCTCTTACAGTAACATTACCATCTAATGTCTTAGATAGTTCAACTGATAGCTTAGCCATCTCTGCTTCTGTTAGCGGTGTGACTGTTCCGTCTTTGTTTTTCTTACCTCTGATTATGTGAGGTATGTAGTTAGATACTAGATTAACACGACCATTACGACCTTTAAACATTCCAATCTCAGCACCAAGTGCAGCTAACTCAGCCATCCAAGTCTTATACTCTTTAAGCATCTTGTATTGTTCTGACTTAGGATTAAACCTAGATTTCTCTAAAGGTTTTTCTGCATCTCTTAAGAATTGTATCGCTAATTCTGGAGTATTAAATGTTTTGTTTATTCTATCGCCAAGTGTTTGAGTTCTTACTTCAACTATCTTAGCCATCTTTGCAAAGTCTTCTACATTTCTAGCACCCTGAGTCTTTAACTCTAAAATGTTTTGAGATAATGTATTCTTAGCTGCTGCTTTATATAACTTAGGACCAGCTAATATAGCTCCTGTAGTTAATGCTGCTTGATAAAATGCTGAATCTTTGTCATCTGATAAACCATAGGCTGCACCTATGCCTGCAGCAACTAAAGGTACTCTATACTTTTCAACAAAGTTCATAACTTTACTGTTAGGGTCTTGTATCTTAGGACTAGGGTCGTCTTTAAATCCTCTGCGTCTTTCATCAAAGTCATCAACCCTCAACTCTTTATCTAATCTACCTTCTTGTACTTCAATATCAACAGCCTTCTCTGCCTCTACAGCTGAGTTATCTGCTTCATCTACCTTACGCCTTCTATAAATTCTATCTAGTTCACCAATAGCTGTATTGATAGCTGCAACTTCATCTACTTGCTGACCATCCATAGATTGTTTAATCTTAGCTTTATTTCTAGCATATTCAAATACATCGTATATTTTTCTATCTCTTAGATATGCTATTTGAACAGGAGATAAACCTTCAATAATTTCTTTTTCTGCCTTAGTAGGTTTAGTCTTACCATCTAAAATATCTAAAACTTTCTTATGTTTAGCATCTAGAGTTTCTTTATTCCAAATAACTTTTCTTTTGTTTAAATCTAAGACAGTAGCATCTGGTTTTACACCAGTTTCTTGCTCTATTTTTGATGGTTTAAAGGAACCTTTAGTCGCATTAACAATCTTAAAGTCTATACCTTCTCTTACCTCTGGAATAATATTCATGTCTCTATTCCAAAGTTCCATAAAGATTTCATTTTGTATTCTTAATGCTTCTGAATCTTTAAGAGCTTGTTCAGTTATTTCAGATGGTGGTTTTTCAAATGCTTGTAGTTCTTCTTCTGGTTCAGGTTTTTTAGAATCTATTTTCTTTTTAGCACTTTTAGCTATAACACCTAAAGAACCTAATGCTCCAAAGATAGCACCAAACTCTCCACCTGTCTGAACATCATTCCACTTAATCTTACCTTCATTAAGTTTAGAATAAGTTGCTTCATATCCAGCACCTGCTCCAGCACCTACAGCTACAGGAGTAGCTACTTTAGCTATGCCTCTTAATGCTTTAGGTTGTATTTTATTTAACTTATTGTAAATCTTAGTCATTATGCTGGCACCTTTAGCACCTTTAGCAGCAAGACCAAAATAAGCTAATACAGACAATGGCAAATCTTTAAGAATTTCTCCAGTTAACAAACCAGCAGCATACTCTGGATTGTTTTTCATAGACTCTAAGAAAGCCATAACATCTACATCTTCGCTATCAGCTCCCCATCTATCATTAAATGATTGACCTTCAACATCTATTACAGCATCTAAGTCACCATTAAACTTATCATTAACAAAAGCTAAATCATCTTCCATTAATTGTTTTCTTTGTTGGAGGTTGCGGATTGTTTCTGCTTCAGACTCTGTAAAGTTTCTAACAGCTCCTAAGTTTTCAAAAGCTTGTAGAGTATTGTTGATTTTTTCCATGCCAAAGTTAGCGGCATTTCTTTTAATGTATAAATCTTTTTGAGTTTCTTCTGACATACCCTCTGCAAGAGTAGCACCAGTAAGACCAGAGCTAAACCATGAACCAAAAGTCTCATGTCCTCCAGCTATACCTGCAGTAAAAGATTGATTACCTTTCCAAGCATCATCTACAGCATTCTCTGCTGCAGTTACTTCTGGGCTAGAGGCATAAAAATCTCTTTCTACTAAACTCATTTTTAAAGAGCTTTACCATCTCCTTCGTATTTAGAAGATTTATTAAATTCATCAATACGAGGAGGTAAACTAAAAACGCTTCCTGGATTTACAGTATATTTAGCTTTTCCAGGACTAACTTCTGATGTAATATTATCATCACCATACATTAAACCATATAATCTATCTGTTGACCAAATAGAATACTTCTGGTCCATGTCATCATCTAGTTCTTTATCGTACATATTACGAGTATTAATATCTGGAGCGTATTCAGATTGAACATCAGAGCTTCTAATTATGCGTTTAGCATCTGCTCTTGATTTAACATTTCTAACATCATCAACAGTTAATACAGTAGGAAAAGTTTCTAATAACCATTTTTGTAATTCTGCAGATTCTTGAGGTATCCAGTCTTTTTTTAACCTACTTTTATATTTCTTTTCAGCTTGTTTAAATTTCTGAGCTTCTACTTGTACATCAATAGATTTAGCATAAGCTTCTTTAGACATTCTATCTGTTTCTAATCTAGATTGTTGAGCTTCATAGTCATCATTCATCTTCTTATATTTAAAGTAAGCTTCTGGGTCTATAGCTCTAATTTTTTGTAATGCAGCGTTTCTACCTTCAGTAGTATCATAATCAGAAGTTTGAAGAATTTCATTAATAGCTTCTTCTTTAGTTTTAAAGCCCATCATACCGCCAATAGCTTTAACTCCTGGAGATACAATACTTGTCAGCTCTTCACCGCTTACATAAAACATTCCATCTGGTGTAAATGCCATTTTATTCTCCTAAAAAGGGGCGTAATAATCTGCAGTAGTAGCATCACTACCCCAGCTTGTACTAAAATTACCACGACCAAACATACCACCTGCTTGAGGAGCTTGTTGACCATAAGCATACATACCAGCAATATTTGATAATGCTTGATAAGGTGCCATTGAACCTGCTGCTCTTGCTTGTGCTGCTGAAGTAGCCATCTTAGCAGAAGCTTCCGCTGCTTTCTGCTGACCACTAGCTAAACCTTGTGCTAGTTCTCCGTACTTAACAGGTAATTGACCAATATCAACTGCTGCACCTAATGCACCTGCCTGACGACCTCTATATGTATCAATAAGAGTTTGTACTCTGTCTTGTGCTGCAGCTCTAGTTTGCATATCTTGCATTTGTTGAGCTTCTCTTAACTTTCTCATTTGCTCTGCACCACCAGTAGAACCAAACATTCCTTGTGCTACAAGTCTTTCTTCTGTTGCTAGTCTTTCTGCTTCTTGCTCTGGAGCATATAACTGCTTTTGCATTTGATAATATTTCTCTGCTGCTTGAAACGGGTCAGCTTCATATTGAGAAATAAACTCTCTTTGCTTAGCAATATCTCCCATCTGAGCTTCATACTCAGCTTGCATTTCAGGAGATAAGTTAAGCTTTAATGTTTTATCAGCTCCTTCTCCTTCAAAAGCTACATCACCAAAAGCACCTGATGTTTGATATGGTAAGCTTCTTTGATATTGTAATTCTGCTTGTCTTTCTGCAGACGATGCTGCTGCTTTACTAGCTTTAGATGCTGCTCTGGCTCCTAATATACTAGAGCCAGCTATAGCTACTGTAGGATTAGGCATCCTGAACCTCCTTCTTAAACACTTCTAATTTTTCTCCGTAGAGTCTCCAAATATTAGGAGCAACAAACCTGCTCCATTCTCTTCCACCTATTAATTCTGCACATAAAACAAATAATTGATACATTTCTGCTCTCAACATATATGCTTTTTCAACATCACCTTCACCTTTGTCTCTTTCAAAAACATTAGCTGTATGCCATTTTGAAATTATACTTTGCAACATAGGTGCTATAAAATTTATATTAGCAATATAAAATGGGTTTAATGGTATATCTACCATAAGACTTGTAAATGCTTCATTAATATCTTCATCTTCTGTAGGTTTGTCTTTATCAATTAAATCATCCCATAGATGTATTACATGAACTATCTTAGAACAAAAGTCTACTACATTTTTATCGTTGTTAAACCAATATTTAAAGTTTTCTATATATGTTGGTAAATATTTATCTACATCATGCATTTACCACTCCAATAAAATAGCACCGTCTTGTCCATCAATACCTACACCTAGTCCAGGTTGTCCACCCCCATTACCATATCCAGAACCTCTATTGCTGGAGTTTCCGCTAGGAGGTGTACCAGAACCATTTGTTCCACCAGTAATAGCACCAGTATAACCATATCCAATATAACTTGGAGAAGCACCTCTACCACCATCACCTAGTCCACCTTGACCATCTGGATGTGCTGTGCCTGCTACTGTTGGAGTTCCACCAGAACCACCATAAGCGTATTGAGCGCCATTACCACCACCAGTTGCTGTAGCTAATGCAGTAGCACCTCTTTTAATTATTGTATCTTCACCAGATAAACCAGTACCTAATGTAGAGTTGTTTGGATTATATGAATAACTAGAATTAAATCTATATGATGCACCATAACCTCTAAGTCCAACTACCATAGTTAATGTTTCACCAGGAGTTGTAGCTATTGTGCCAGTTCTTTTACCTCCAGCACCACCACCTGAACCAACCCAAGCATCACCATTATTATCACAAGCACCAGAACCGCCTCCAGCACCATAAATTGTATAATCTATTGACTGAACACCAGCTGGCACTACAAAAGATGTTGTTCCTGCAGTAGTTAAATCTTGTGAACCTGGTTCATATAAAACAGATTTCCAAGAACCAGCGTCTTTAATGTAAACATCAACACAACTTTTCCAAGTGCCTCCGTCTTTAATATATATTTCTTGAAGTTGTTTCCAAGAACCGCTGTCTTTAATATAACTAGGCATTAATTAACTCACTTTATACCAAATATCTCCGTTATCCCCACCACTTGGTGCAGAAGTTGATACTGTTCTAGTACCATAACCGTTAGATGTAGAAGAAATATCTAATGCTCCACTATTATGTGTAAGTCCTGTACCTGCTGCATTTGTTATTGCTGTAGTTACAAAGGCTGTAGTTGCTACTTGTGTTGTGTTAGCTCCAGAAACTGCTGTAGTTGCACTAAATGACTCTGTAGCATCTCCATTAATATCTGCTTTAGTAGCTACTGCTGTAGCAATAGCATCAAATTCATCTTGAAATTCATCGCCTGAGATAACCTTAGCTGGATTAGAGTCAGCTAGAGCATCTTTTCCATCCCAGTCTGTAATTACTGAATAGTTACTCATCGTATTTTTCCTTGTTTAAATAATAAACTCATGTCCTGCAATGAAGCCACATAACCTGCTGTAATTGCATTCATTTCTAATTTAATAAATTTAGCTCTTCCTGATAATGATACCCCATACTCTTTAAATGTATAGTAAGGAGCATATTTAGAAGTTCCATATAAAGAAGTAGAAGCTCCCCATAATGCTGGAGTACCAGATGCTTGAGGATTTAAAGTAAAGTTTAATGCAGTTGGATTATTATCATCATAATCTGTATACCACTTTAAACCTACTGTAGTACCTTGACCACCTTCAACAATAACTAATAATTTTTTAAGTATAGAAGCTATAACTGATTTACCTAAATCTACCCAAATAGTAGCAAAAGTTCCAGTATAAGGATAGTCAGTATAACCACCACCACTAACATAAACTTTATCGTAGTATCCTTCATAAGTAGCAATAGACCCTCCAGATTGACCTACAAGAAAACCTTGATTATGTGTAAATGCCATAGAGTTTATATCTCTAGTGCTATTAAATTTAAATGTAGTTACTCGTGGAGAACCGTCTTGTGTTCTGTGTTTTAAATCAAATGAATAAGTTATCTTTGACTCAACAAAAGATAAAAGATACAAACCTTCATCTTCATGATAACAACTTTTAATTTGATTATTTTTACTAATAAGTCTAATAAGACTATCTTTAATATTTCTAGAAAAATCTTGTAAAGGTAAGTTATCTTTTTCTGTAGTTCTTGCTAATGACCTAACACCAGTTGGTGATAAGAATAATAAGTCATCGCCTACTGCTTGTATAGAATCTCTATGAGCAAGACCAATACCTTCAATAACTTCATCTAATTCTAAACTTCCAGGAGATGAAGGATTAGAGTATAAAACAATATTACTTCTACCAAATATAACTAATTTGCCATAAAAAGGTGCAATACCTACAATAACATCTTGTCCCCACACTTTAGATAAATCTACACTACCAGCTCCTGCTGCTTGAAAATCTTTACCTATAAGTAAATCTGAATAATAAAAAGTATTTGGAGTTTCTGGAATACCGCCTACCCACAGCCTACCATAGTAACCCATACCACAAGTAGGTAAGAAAGCAGTTGCTGCAGACAATGCTGTTGGTTCTTGAAAACCTGTAATGCTTCTTTGAAGTGACCAAGCAGATGCTGATGAATCATAAGTTACTGGGTCTACTCCGTCTTGAAATGCCCATATATCACCATTCCATTCAAACATTTGCCAGTCAGCTGTTGCTGCAGTAGTGTCAAATTGATTAGTAAACGCTGCATCTGGAGTAGAAAAGTCCATTTCATACATATATGCATTACCATCGTCATCTTCTACAGCTGAAAATATCTTATCTGCTTCTTCTGATTCTATAATTGCTTTAACAGGACCATCAGTAGCTAAACATTTTTGTTTTAAACCTTTTCTAAAAGTTACCTGTCCACCTTCTTGTAAGATTATGTTTTCTGCTTTAGTAAACCAAGCTGGTGTTAAAGATGCAGAGTTGTCTTGAGTATTAAGACCATTAATTCCTACATCATCTAGTGGTAAATATGATAATTCTTTAGCCATTATTCCAATTAGTTGTATAACGCTCGCTTACATAAAAGTCTTTTTCATATCTAAAGTTACCAGCATCAAGTTGTATTGCTTGAGTTAAAGATTCAAGAGCTTCTGCAGTTACTACAGTTGTTTGAGTACCTCCATCTTCACCTCTTTCAGCAATAGCTCTAGCCCATGCTCCAAGTATTACTGGCTGATATGGAACTTTAATAATGTCTGTTGCTAATTTTAAAGGTTCTTGGTCTTTTACAACATTAACAGCTATAACATTACCTGCTACAGAAGCATTAGGTACTGGATAAAAATCTATTAAAGCATCTGGTTCTCTTGATGCTGTAGCCTGGCTGCTGCCGTTAATAGCATAAGAGTTAGGTTCACCATAAGCAACACTAGAAGTTGGAAACATCTTATCGTTTAACCATTCATTGTTAACTTGATGTAACTTAGTACCAGTATCTTTATTAATAATATCTAATATCTTAAATGTTAGACCAACACCAGAAGAAGAATCTCCTAGTAGATACTGCTGCGTGCCATCAACTAAAGTAACATTAAATGTTTCTCTTAGTGGATTCCAGTCATGCTTAGATTCAACATACTTTTTAGAATCGTTTACTAATGTTCCAATAACTTTTTGATAATCAGAAACAACAGAGCTATCATTAATATTACCAGACCAGTCAGTCGCAATAGTAGGCTCTCTTAATCTAATAAGAACCTCATTAATTAATTCTCTGTAGTCCATTTATTACTCCTACTTATTTTCTTTTTTAGCTGGTGCTTTCTTTTCTTTTGCTGGAGCTGGTTTAGCTGGTACAAAATTATCCCAATTAATCATAGTCTTCTCCTATATTGATTACCATTTAACTTTATCTGCCCAATAAGCAGCAGACATTTTACCCTTAGAAATATTCTTAGCGTGTCTAGCTTTAAAACTCTTTCTTCTTGCTGCATAAGATGCTGACTCTCCAGCTTTTTTAGGAGAACCTTTAACATTTTGTTGACCAAATCTAATAGTTTTAATCTTATCGCCTTCTTTAGCTACAACTACATGAGACTTAGTTTTATGATTAGGTGTACGCTTTGGTTTATTAAAACCGTTTACACCTGCTCTAGCTAATCTAGGGTCTCTTTTAGCTGGCATTATTTACTCCCTGCAAGACATCTACCTGCTTTTTTACATTTAGCTTTAGTTTTGCATGAAGCGCATGGTTTAAAACCTTGTGATTTTTTATATTCTTTCATAGTTACATTGCTAGTGGGTTAGAATTTCTATTGTCATATTTGTCTTCTGCTTTCATTATATCCTTGTCAAGCCTCGAAATATTCGATTCTAGCGACTTTATTCTTTCCTGAATACTTATGATAGCATTAGCGTTTGCTGTTACTCTACCGCTTATTGGAGCTTCATCGTATGCTGGAGTCTTGTCATGAGCCTGTTCTTGTAAACCTGCAATAGAACCTTGCATACCTTGATACTCTTGCCAGAATAATGTACCTGACCATGCAATACCAGCTACAGCTACTGCTATAGTAACAATCCATTGGGCTGACATCTTTTTACCAGCCAAAGCTTCTTTAATAAAATTTAGTATTGCTTCCATACCAATTAGTTCCTTTATAAAAATCTATGTTATTAAGCTGAATATTATCAGTTAATGCTATCTCTGTGTCATAAAAATCTGGTTCATCATAGAATGACGGCTCTGTTAAGTGTATCAACTCAACTAACTCAACACCAGTATAAGATTCAAAGTCCATTCCAATGCTGCCAAAAAAGCTACCAGGGTCGTTAAGGTTAACGCTGTTGCTAGCAATAGAAACCATGGATGTTGTCTCAAGAGCTTCAGAGACTCCTGCAGTTCTTGATTTCGTTGTTGTCTTTGTTTTAGATTCATTCTTTGTTACCTCTTTACTTTTCTTTGTTTTCGTGCTAGACTCTACTTTAGTTGACTTAGGTTCAACTACAGCAGCAGACTTAACTTCCTTAACAGAATCATTAGATACCTTAGGTGTACTTAAGTTAGAAGGTGCTGGGGTAGCTGCTGAAGGTTGTTCTATAGGTTCTACTTTAGTTTCTATAGGTTGTTCAACTTTAATCTCAGGCAGTTCTAAAGCAGGAAAGTCGTACACGCTATCGTTTAAAGCTGTCTTAAGAGAGTTATCAGTAATCAGATCTAGAGGAATTTCTTGATAATCATAAGTTAAATAGATGTCAGTAATCATTATGTCGTCTGTACCATTTCTATCAGACAAACCTCCAACACCTAATCTAATAGTATCTGCTTCTTTAAGATAAGCAGTTTCGTTATAAATTCTATCTACAGTTGTTAAATCATTAGATGCAGTTATATCAAACTCATAAGTAGTACTATCAATAATATCTCCATTAGCATCAATAATAGCTAAACCAATAGCACCTAAACCATCATAGTAGGCTTTATAACTATAGCCATAATTAACTTTAGTTATTTCAAACTTTAATGTGTCAAGATTAATGTTGTAATCAGATGTAGCAGTATGTTCGTAGCTGCTACTACCAGTATAGATGTAAGGGTCTTGTGACCAAGTGCCATGATTATGGATATTTGGATAATCGTAAGTGCTATCCAAAAACTCAACATAAGGGTCTTGTACTAGATTATCGCTTGTTAAAGCATTAATTCCAGTTGTCAGTACTAGACTTAAACTTGCTATCAGTTTCCGCATCAGCTTTCTCTAACATATTTCCATCTTTATCCATATAACCAGCTTGTACTAAGATGTCTATTTTCTTAAGATAGTCAGCATAATCAGCTCTAAGTTCTGGATACTTGTTCCACATATCTTTAGCTTGCTGTCCTATAAGTCCCTTAAACGGGCATGGAGTACCAGAATCTATCATAGCCTGGAATACCCTAGGGTCTTGACATAATATAGCTACAGAAGCTACTTTCATATTTGCATTGCGTAACTCTCTAGCTAGTTTAATTCTTTCACAGTTAGGGTCTGTAACTGTAGTACCAAATGAAATACCTATAGCATTTCCTTGTGCGCCTCCACTTACTCCAGCAACACACACATCATTATTACTGACAGTAACATTAGGAGCAGCAGCTCTCTGCACAGGTTGATTCTTATAATCCATAGTAGAAGTACTTGTGTTTGTATTAGTACTTGTAGATGTGTTAGTGGTAGTGGTAGTTGTTTCTATAGTAGTATCTGCTGCATTTAAGGTTAGCGGCAGCAGTAACAACCATATAAACTTCTTCATGAACCGAATGCTACTTTAAGTAAAAGAACAATAATAGTACCACTAGTACCAATCATTATTGCTTCTAATCTTTTAACTCTTGTAAACACTTCTTTAAACTGAATATGTACTTCTGTTTCTAAAGAAGTCAGTCGTCTATCAATATCTTTTATTTCTGCTGCAGTCATTATTTCTTCGCTAATTGCGCTCCAAAGTAAAATTCAATAATCATAGAAGCCCACTTAAATATCTCTTCATATTTAACTAAACCTTCTACAGGAATAAACTTAGTTTCTTCACTAGCAAAGAAGCCTAAGAAACCTTCTGACTTTTCAACCACAGGTATAACAGTTTGAATATCTAATAGCGGAGGTGCTATTTGTGTAAATATAATTAACGCAAGAATAGTTAGAATAATAATTCTACGATTCATTGCTGCCATTGGAGATTCTTTCTCAGCAGCTTTTCTAGCATCATTAATAGCATTGTTCTGAGCTACTAATGCCTCTAGTTGCATTTTATGTTGTTCTTGTTTTGCAGCTTGATTAAGTGCAAATAACTTCATTAAGAAGCCACTCATAATAGGTAACACATTTGTGAGTAATGTCATCATTTCTTAAACAACCTTAATATAGCTACCTTTATTCTATTCCAGAAATTATTTTTAATCAATCTTCCGTTTAATGGATTTCTTAATATAGGCATTACTCAGCATCCGTTATTGTTAATGTACCTGCATTTACTTGTCGCATAATCTCGTCATAGTGTCTGTTGCCTTCACATAATGGTACAACATATGTTTTACCATCTATTACTGCATTTATTTGAAACTGAGTAGTTGTAGGTACACCTTCTTTATCAAAAAGAGTTTCGTTTACATATTGTGCTGATGTAATATTCATTATGATAACTCCGAGTCTGCTGAAAATTTAGCATAAAAATATTTATCTGCACCAGTAAGAAATAAATTAGTTGCTTGTACTCTGCCACTTGCTGTTTCATCCTCGTGTCCACCTAAAACATCTACACCACTAGCACAATTTTCACTTGATACTAATTTAGTTAAAGTAGGTGCAGCACGCTTAGTTGCTTTATAAGGAACAGATATTCGATGATTACTTTGACCTGCAGGGTAACCATACCAGCCACCACTAGCAATTTCATAATACCTCTGACATTTTGCCAGTTCTTCACCATAACTACGGTGTTCAAATGGAGTTGCTACTGAACCCATTTCTAATTGAACGCCCGTAATTTCAAAATAGTTGCTGGTGCTTTGCATAATATCTGTTTGTCCAGTCGCAGCAGTATAATTTCCAGTTACCCATTGGTCTAAACTAGAAGTGGATTTAGATGTTTGCCCACCATAACAAAACTCTAATAAGATTGAAGCATTAGTATCGGTTGCCCAAGTTCCGTCAGTTGAACCAGTAACTGTTATAGTTTTATATTCAAAGGTGTCTGATGTGCTTATTGAGTAACTAGAAACCCAACTTCTATCTCCTGCACCATTTCTAAAAGACACACTAAATGTTCCAGTTTCTGAAGATTTTACCCAAAAAGATAATGTTATTGTTTGTGCACTAGATGTTCCCCAGTTTAAATGGTTTGTGTTATTTCCTTCAATATATTGCCCTAAAGTATAACCATAAGTGCCTGAAGTATCTGTAGTTGATGGAGTTGCTCTTACTGAGTACCTAAAACCATTTGAATCTATATTTTGTCGTGCTAGAGTTACACGACCAGTTCCATTATAAGTTCTTGTCAACCATCTATCTACACTTGGAAACTGACTATCACCAGTATTAGTTCCACTCGTACCTCTTTGAGCCACCTGCATAGCACCATTGATAATCAGGTTTCTATGACTTAGTTGTGTCGAAGGTACAAACCCTTGAGATGCAGTTACATTACCAGAAGAATCAATAGTGAGTGCATCATTACCAGTAGTATCATGTATTGTATTGACTTTAATTATACTACTCATAATTATTCCTTAGGATACTTATCTTTAACTGCTTGTATCTGAGCAGCCATATCATCTGGAAATGCTCCAGCTTGAAACAATGCATCTAGTTGATCACCAATGCTTGGGTATTCTCTTTTTCTGTTGTCAATGTATGCTTTGCTATCCATTAACGTTTGAACAGCATCTGAATCATAAGATACTTCGTTACCATCTATATCATAAGCAGTATCACCTTTGATACTTACTACCGATGAGTTTAATTCTCTGATTGCTTCGTGTTTATTCATTATCCTGCTATCTCCATCAATGTAATTGTTGCACCACCTTGAGCAACAGAACCACTATAGTAAGCAGTTCCTATTCCATCTGTTCCTACATACATAGTATAAGTTACAGAAGATGTTGTAGATGGAGAGTCTAAAGTAATTATTGCGTTAGACCTAAATGCTAAACCAGTATCTTCACCTAAATGCTGTCCATAAATTTTTGTTGCACCTCTATATAAATACGCTTTGTAAGTTCTGTTAGCGGAATTGTTATATCCCACCCAAGATACACTTACTAAAATTTTATTACTTGATGATGATGGTGTTATTGATGCTGAATGACCAGTATCTTGAACTGTAGAATTTGTTGTTGAAAATCCACTTGATGCTTCAGTTTGAACAACCTGCAACACCGTACCCGCCGGCATATCTGCTGCTTGTATTTCAGTCAAAGCTCCATTTACCGTGGCATTAGACATATCTAATGTCTGACCACTTGGAATCGTAATAGTATTAGCACTAGCTCCAGATGTAGGTCCTTTAATTTGTTCAACTTGTAATATACTTGCCATATTAAACTACTGTAAATGTTCCGTTTATTGTTATTGTACTATTGACTGTTACTGGTCCAGCAACAAATGCATTCTCATCCGATGCAATAGTCATATTAGTATTTATACTATTTTTATTAACTCTTACAGGAGTATCATCTTTTACTAATGCACTCGTTAATTTTGCGGGTGTTATTG